>Ga0182741_1000110_pt1 | contig 131357 bp, 125 predicted proteins | sample eDN5th37CBELigOP_FD_128874 | JGI IMG/M metagenome (GOLD analysis project Ga0182741, IMG submission 128874) | Enriched Organic Plus compost microbial communities from Emeryville, California, USA - eDNA 5th pass 37_C BE-Lig OP (version 2) (version 2) ...
CGGCGAAGCTGTACGCCGAGCTGGTCGAGGTGCCGGGCGCGGTGGCACGCGACTGGTACCGGTTGGGCAATGCCTATGCCGAGACCGGCCGGCTGGTCGACGCCGCCGCCGCCTACCGGCAGGCGCTCAGCCTCGACCCCAAGCTGGGCGAGGCGCGGCACAACCTGGGGCTGGTGTACCTGCAACTGGGCGTCCAGTCGGTGCTGGAAGCGCGGCGCGGGCTGCCGCCGGTGGATGCCGAGGCGGCGGCGACCATGCGCTACCTGGCCTGCATCATGGAAACCTTCATGGGCAAGCCCGAGCCCGTTACTTGCGAGGATCCGGCGGCGCGGTAGCCGCTTCAGCGATCCGGCGCCAGGCCGCGCTCGATGAACTCGAGCACGCTGTCCATCAACTCGCGCGGCGGCTCGGCGTCTTCCCAGATCGAGTAGCGCAAGCCGAGGAAATGGCCGATGGCCATCAGCACCAAGGCCTGCGCGTACGGGTTGGCCTTGCGGATCTGGCCGCTGTCCTGCGCCTTCTGCAACCGCGCCGCGTAGACGTCGGCCAGATTCTCGTAGTACTTGCGGTGAGTGTGCTCGTCGACGAACTGGCACTCCATCAGCACCCGGTACAGGTTCTTGTTGTCGCGGGCGAAGCGCAGGAAGTGCTCGAGTCCCTTCTTCTCCTCGTTCAGCCGGTCGCCGGCGCCTTCGACCGCCTCGGTCTGGGCGTGGCGCATCTTGCGGCCCATGTGCTGGACCAGCGAGACGAGGATGTCTTCCTTCGACGAGTAGTAGATGTAGAAGGTGCCCTGGGCGACGCCAGCGCGCTGGGTGATGCTGCTGATCGAGGCCTGATGGAAGCCCTTCTCGCCGAATTCCTGCTCGGCTGCCGCGAGCAGATTCTGTCGAGTCTGCTCACCGCGCGGCGTTGCGGGTTTGACGGGGATCGCCACGATTTGCCTTCCTCTGCGCTGGCAAGTCTAGTTTTCGGAACCTGCGGACAGTAGGGAAGGGCGTCCACCTTGTCAACTTGGCCGCACCATGTTGGCGCAGTGGCGGCCGACGATTTTGACAGTTTCGGGATCGGCGCCTACGCTGCTGCAGCATGACGACGAAGTCATGTTGGAGCTGCCCATGGCGACACTCGCACTGTTCACCAGCCAGAACGGCACTACCCGGCTCGACGCCGATCCTGGCGTCGGCGCCGTGATTGTCGGTGGCCGTGGCGAAGCGCCGGTATGGGCCAAGGATCCGCAGCCGCGGGAGGCGGCGCCGGCATGATCGAACCGACCGAGGGGCGCTACCTCACCGGCGACGGCCTGACCGGCGCCTATCGCGTCTGGGGCAGCGGCCCGCCGCTGATCTGCGTGCACGGCGTGTACCGCAACAGCCACGACTTCGACTACCTCGCGGCCGCGCTGGCCGACCGGTTCCAGGTGATCTGCCCGGACATGATCGGCCGCGGCGGCTCGGACTGGGCGCCGGACATCGGGCGCTACAACTTCGAGTTCTACGCCCGCGACGTGCTGACCCTGGCCGACAGCTTGGGGCTGGACAACTTCCACTATCTGGGCACCTCCATGGGCGGCATGATCGGCATGGTGCTGACGGCGCAGGCGCCGCGGCGGGTGCGGCGGTTGGTGCTCAACGATGCCGGTCCTTACGTGCGGCTGTCGGTGCTGCGCGAGGTGGGGCAGCGCTCGCTCGACGCGCCGGCGCGCTTCGCCAGCTACGCCGAGGCCGAGGCCTTCTTCGCCGCCAGCACCGCCAGCTGGGGGCCGCTGACCGCCGAGCAACGGGCGCACATCGTCCGCCACAGCGTGCGCCCGGCCGGCGACGGCTGGGTGTTCCATTACGATCCGCAGCTGATCAAGGGCTTCCGCTGGCCGGAGGGCGATCTGGACATCTGGCCGCTGTACCGGTCCATTCCCTGTCCGATCCTGGTGCTGCGCGGCGAGCACTCCGAGGTGGTGCCGCCGGACGTGGCCGAGCAGCTGCGGCGCGAACCGCGCACCCAGGTGATCGACGTGGCCGGTGCCGGTCACGCGCCCAGCCTGATGGCGCCGGCGCAGATCGCCGCGGTGCGGGCGTTCCTGGAGAGCTGACGCGGTGGAGGCGGGCCGCCGCCTCCACCTACAATGCCTTCTTTTCGCGGAAGGTAGGCCCATGCGACCCATCGATCGAATACTCGACATCATGCGCACCCTGCGCGCACCCGAGGGCGGTTGCCCGTGGGACCGCGAGCAGACTTTCGCCACCATCGCGCCGTACACCATCGAAGAGGCCTACGAGGTCGCCGACGCCATCGAGCGCAACGACCCTAACGATCTCAAGGACGAGCTGGGCGATCTGCTGTTCCAGGTGGTGTTCCACAGCCAGATGGCGCGGGAGCAGGGGCTGTTCGATTTCGACGACGTCGCCACCGCCATCTCCGACAAGATCGTCCGCCGTCACCCGCACGTGTTCGGCGACGGCCAAGCCGGCGACTCGGCCGAGCAGACCCGCAACTGGGAAGCCATCAAGGCCGAGGAACGCGCCCGCAAGGCCGGCGACAAGCCGTTGAGCGTGCTCGACGGCGTGAGTCTCGGCATGCCGGCGCTGAACCGCGCGGTGAAGCTGCAGAAGCGCGCGGCGCGGGTCGGTTTCGACTGGGACCGCGCGGTCGAGGTGCTCGACAAGATCGAGGAGGAAGTGGCGGAGTTGCGCGCCGAGATCGAGGAGGGCGCCGAGCAGTTCCGGCTCGAGGACGAGTTGGGCGACATGCTGTTCGCCATCAGCAATCTCGCCCGGCACTTGAAGATCGACCCGGAGGCGGCGCTGCGCCGCGCCAACGCCAAGTTCGAGCGCCGCTTCCGGCACATGGAGGCCGCCTTCGCCGCCGCCGGCGAGAACATCGGCGAGCAGGGGCTGGAACGGCTCGAAACCGCCTGGCAGGCGGCGAAGCGCGAGGTGGGGTAAGGGGGCACTATCCCGTTCCTATACCGCGGGCCTAGTGGCGCCGGGGGGCCCTACATCGTCGCGTCGCCCCGCGAAGGCCGGGGGCGGAAGCCCAGCCTTGGTGGGCTGGGGCGAGAGTGGTTGAAGATGGATGCCTGCTTGCGCAGGCATGACGGAGGGTGTTCCCGTCGCCCCCGCGCGGAGCCCGCCCCGGCGAAGGCGCGGGGAGGGAGTCCAGGATCGCGGCGGGCAGGCGCCAGCGCGGCGCGGCCGGCCTGGCCAGAGGCGACTAGCCGATCAGCAGCACATGCAGCCGGCGCGCGCCGTGGGCGCCGATCTGGATGGTTTGCTCGACGTCGGCGGTGCGCGAGGGGCCGGTGATGAAGTTCACCGTGCGCGGCAGCGGGCCCTTGGCCTGCAACCGGGGCCACACGTCTTCCATGTGATCGACCAGGTCCGCCCGCGGCAGCAGCACTAGCAGATCGTCCGGCAGCAGATTGAGCAGGGTCGGATGTTGCGGTCCGGACGGAAACACCAGGCTGCCGGTCTCGGCGATGCCGCATTCGGCCACCGCCACGCCCACCGCGCAGGCGGCGGAGCGAATCGGCTGGGTCGAAACCCGCCACCGCTCCGGCCAGGGCACCGCCCGCGCCAGCGGATGCGGTGCCAGTACCAGCTCGGGAGCGACGTCCTCGGCTTGCAGGAACCGCGCGACCGCGGCCGGCACCGCGGCTAGATCCGGCACGCGCGCGCAACTGCCGGCCACACGCTGCAACTGCGCGGCGAAGCGCTCGACGCGGTCCTCGCTCCATACCGGCCGCGGCGCGGCGCCGTCGAACAGGCCGGCGTGTGCGGCATCCGCCGCGGCGGGTTCGCTGCCGCCGCCCAAGGCGCGGCGCACGGCATCGAGAATCTTGCGGGCGGATTCAGTCATCGCCTTGCTTCCGTCGCTTATGCCACTGTGCCTGGAATGTCGAACCGGCGCCGGTGGGGAAGTCGCGGCTGACGGTCCAACCCGGATCCAACGGCAGCCGCCGCGCCCGGCCGCGCTTGCCGCCGAGCAGCGCGAGCAGGCGCACCGCGCTACCAGCCAGCGGCCGATACAGCCGCGGCCGCTGCGCCAGCCATGCCCAGGCGCGCAGCGCCCAGCGCGCCGCTCCCTTGGTATGGCCGCGCTCGAACTGGCGCTCGCGCAGACGGCGCAGCAGCGACGGCAGCGGGATCTTGACCGGGCACACGCTCTGGCAGCGGCCGTTGAGCGTGCAGGCGTTGGGCAGGTCGTAAGCGGCATCCAGGCCGACGAATTGCGGCGTCAGCACCGAGCCCATTGGGCCGGGGTAAACCCAGCCGTAGGCGTGGCCGCCGATGGCGCTGTACACCGGGCAGTGGTTGAGGCAGGCGCCGCAGCGGATGCAGCGCAGCATTTCGCGGAATTCGTCGGCGAGCATGCGGCTGCGGCCGTTGTCGAGCAGCACCACGTGGTAGTCGCTGGGGCCATCCGGCTCGTCCGGGCGGCGCGCGCCGGTCACGAAGGTGGTGTAGGTGGATATCTCCTGTCCCGTGGCGCTGCGCGCCAGCAGGCGCAGCAGCGTGGTGGCGTCGGCCAGGGTGGGCACCACCTTCTCGATGCCGGCCAGCACGATATGGGTATCGGGCAGGGTCAGCGATAGGTCGGCGTTGCCCTCGTTGGTGACCAGCACCACCGTGCCGGTGTCGGCGACCAGGAAGTTGGCGCCGGTAATGCCCACGTCGGCGCCGAGGAACTTGTTTCTGAGCACCTGGCGCGCCTCGTCCACCAGCTCCGGCACCTCGCGCAGTCGCGGCGTATGGCTGCCGTGGTGGTGCTGGTCGAATAGGGCGCTGATCTGCTCGCGGGTCTTGTGGATGGCCGGCGCGATGATGTGGCTGGGCGGTTCCTTGGCCAGCTGGATGATGTACTCGCCGAGATCGGTCTCGACCACTTCGAAGCCGCCGGCCTCGAGCGCGTCGTTGATGCCGATCTCCTCGCCGACCATGGTCTTGGCCTTGGTGACGCTGCGTGCCCGCGCCCGGCGGCAGATGTCGAGGATGATCCGGCGCGCGGCTTCGCCGTCCTCGGCCCAATGCACCTTGCCGCCGTTGGCCTCGACCTGGGCGGCGAAGCGCGCCAGATAGACGTCGAGGTGGCACAGGGTGTGGTCCTTGATGCGCTTGCCGCGCTCACGCAGCCCTTCGAAATCGGGAAAGGCGGCGACCGCGGCGCGGCGTTTGTCGACGAAGCCGCCGCCGGCCTTGTGCAAGGCCCGCTGCAGTTCCGCGTTGGCTAGCGCGGCGGTGGCCTGTGCCTTGAATCGATGCGCGGTGGATTTCATGAGCGCTCTTCGCCGATGCCGGGTCCATCGCCCATGCCGGCCAACACCTCGGCCACGTGCAGCGCCTTCACGGCGCGGCCCTCGCGGGCCAGGCGGCCGGCGATGTTGAACAGGCAGCCCAGTTCGCCGGCCAACACCACCTCGGCGCCGGTGGCGGCGATGTTGGCGCATTTGTCGCTGACCATGCGGGTGGACAGTTCCGGGTACTTCACGCAGAACGTACCGCCGAAACCGCAGCAGACATCGGTGTCCCGCATCTCGATCAGGTTCAGCCCCGTCACCTGCGCCAGCAGCTGGCGCGGCTGCCGCTTGACGCCCAGTTCGCGCAGCCCGGCGCAGCCGTCGTGGTAGGTGACGGTATGGTCGAAGCGCGCCGGCGGCAGCGCCTTCGCTCCCAGCACGTCGGTGAGGAAGCTGGTGAGCTCGTGGGTACGCGCGGTCAGGCGGCGCGCGCGCTCGGCCCAGGCCGGGTCGTCGGCGAGCAGTTGCGGGTATTGATGCAGCATGCCGGCGCAGGAACCCGACGGCAGCACCACGTAGTCATAGCCTTCGCAGGCGGCGATGGTCTGGCGGGCGAGCGCGGCGGCGTCGGCGCGATCGCCGCTGTTGTAGGCCGGCTGGCCGCAGCAGGTTTGGCCCTCGGGCACCTCGACCCGGCAACCGGCCGCCTCCAGCAGCTTAACCGCCGCGAAGCCGACCTGCGGTCGCAGCAGATCGGCGAGGCAGGTGACGAACAGGGCCACACGAGGCGAACGGGACGGTTCGGGCATGGTGTCGCGCTGCGTTGCAATGGTCGGCGTTCAGCCACAGAGTATACGAGCCGAAACCGAAGTCGATCGCCGGGAGGGTGAAACATGGCGCTCAGCGCGAAGACCTGCACGCCGTGCCGTGGCGGTGTGGAGCCGATGAGTCCGGAGCAGGCACAAGCGATGATGAAGGAAGTGCCGGGTTGGAAACTCGCCGACTCGGCCAAGCGCATCACCCGCCGCTTCGACCGCAAGAACTTCGCCGAGGCGCTCGACCTGGTGAACAAGATCGGCCAGTTGGCCGAGCAGGAAGGTCACCACCCCGACATCACCTTCGGCTGGGGTTATGTAACGGTCGAGATCTTCACCCACAAGATCGGCGGCCTGCACGAGAACGATTTCATTCTCGCCGCGAAGATCAATCAACTCGCCGAGCCGGCGCGGTCGTAGGTGCCGGAGCGGCCGCCGCTCTTGTGCAGGAGCACCACGTCGGTGATGCGCATGGCCTTGTCCAGCGCCTTGCACATGTCGTAGACGGTCAGCAGCGCCACCTGCACCGCGGTCAGTGCTTCCATTTCCACGCCGGTGCGCTCGCTGGTTTCGGCCAGCGCGCGGCAGCGCACGGCGTTGCGCTCGGGCAGGGGGGTGAGCTCCACCTCCAGGTGGGTGAGCGCGATGGGATGGCACAGCGGGATCAGTTCCCAGGTGCGCTTGGCGGCCATGATGCCGGCCACCCGCGCGGTGCCGAGCGCGTCGCCTTTCTTGAGATTGCCCTCGATCAGCGCGCGGAACGCCTCGGCGTTCATTTCGATCAGGCCTTCGGCGATGGCGGTCCGGTGCGTCTTGTCCTTGGCGCCGACGTCGACCATGTGGGCTTCGCCGCTGGCGGTGAGATGGGGCAGGTTGCTGCTCATGGCGCTCTCCCGATGTTCGGCCGCAGCCTAGCGCCCGACGCGCGGTTGCGGCAAGCTCCGTCGCACCGGGTTCGACCGCGGTTGCGACGCGCGCTTGGAATCCCCATGCACATCATGCACATGCCGAAGTATCAGCAAGCTATACTTCAGCTCAAGCAAGAACGGCCGAGGAGGACCACGGTAGTGCGTTCAGGCTGGCGGATATGTCTGCTTGTACTGGCGTCGGCGCTTGCCGTCGGTTGCGCCTCCACCCGCCCCGTGGCGGTGGCGAGGACGTCGGCCGGGGTGGCGGGGAATCCCGAGCAGGCGGTGATGGTGGCGTTGGCGATGGCCGGCACGCCTTATCGCTGGGGCGGCGCCGATCCAGACGGGTTCGACTGCAGCGGCCTGGTGTACTACGCCTACCAGCGTACTGGCGTGGAGGTACCCCGCACCACCGAGGATCAGTATCGCAACGTCCGGCGTATCTCCCTGGCCGACCTGGCCGCCGGCGACCTGGTGTTCTTCAAGCTGGACGGGCGGATCTCGCACGTCGGCCTCTACACCGGCGACGGCCGCTTCGTGCATGCCCCGTCCACCGGCAAGGTGGTTTCCATCAGCCAACTCGACGACGATTTCTGGCGCCGCCGCCTGGTTGCCGCCGGACGCTTCCAGCAATAGCGCGATCGCCCTGGATCGCGATCAGCCGCACGCCTTGTATTGGGGATAGCCAAGCAGCTTGTCGTAGACGAAGCGGGCGATTTGCTGCTCGATGCTCTGGCTGCGCCGCAGGAACATCGACGCCACCAAGCCGGCGTCGAAGTGCCCGCCGGGAATGAGGATGGGCGCGGCCTTGTGGCGGCCCGGGCTGGGCTCGCCGTTGTCGACCTGGCTATGGCAGTAGCCGCTGTGGCGCTGCCAGCTCAAGGCTTGTTCCTGGTCCTGCTTGCCGTAGCACAGCTGGAACCCGACGATCTCGAGCCGCTCGAACCAGACGATCAGGTCGAAATCGGCGTCGGAAAACCAGCGTCTCAACGGCTCGCCGGCAATCTGCCGGATGTGGCGGATCTCGCGCAGCATTGTCATGTGTCGGGGAGTTCTATCGTTAGAATTGTTGGCGGTTCGCCTTCGAAAAAACGATAGGGCAAGGGCGCCCGCCGCCGCCGTGACGTAGTCGCGCTCAAGGGGTGGTGTCGGTCACGCTTGGCGCGGTTCGTCCTGGGAATCACCCGAGCCCTCGGCGGGGAGGGGAAGCAGCCAGATGTTGCGGAAGGCCACTGCGCTGCCGTGATCCTGCAGTCGCAACGGTCCCGGCGCGACCACATCGTCGTCGAGCGCGCCGGCGGTGGGGCCGAGCACGACCAGGTTGTTGTGAATGACCATGCCGTTGAGCAGCGCCGTCAGCCGTGCCGGCTCGTCCCGCCGGGCCGAGCGGAATATCACGTCCAGGCTCTGCCATTGCCCCGGGGCGCGGCATGCGTCGAGCAGCGGCGCGGCCTGGCGGTACAGCGCGCCGCAATCGCCCGGGCCCGGCCGATCCACTTCCCAGGAGTCGAGGAGCTGCAGCTCGTAGCGTCCCTGCAGGAAGACACCGCTGTTGGCGCGGTCCTGGCCGCCGCGGTGCGGTTCGTGCGGCAGCAGGAACTCCAGGTGCAGGAAGGCGTCGCCGAAACGATGGCGGCTGATGAGGTCGCCGCTGCCGGGAACCACCAGCAAGGTGTTGTCGTTCACCTGCCAGCGCGGCTCGCCGCCGTTCGCGCCGCGCCACTGCAAAGCGAGCGGGCCGGGGAACAGAACGATGGAATCGGGTTGGGGAGGGCTGCCGAGGCTGTCCATGTATCACCTGTGGATCGCTACTTCGCACAGGTGCAGGCGCCCGGCGCTTCCCGCAAGGCGGCCGGCCGCTATTCCGGAACCAGCCAGTCGACCGTGATGCGTGGCTTGTCGGTGCGCGCCAGGTGCTCGGCCAGCGCCTCCATGGCGGCGGCGAGCTGCTGGTCCAGTTGCCAGGGCGGATTGACGATCACCAGGCCGCAGCCGTTGAGCCGGCGCGGATCATCGTCCGGATACAGGCACAGCTCCACCAGCAGTTGCTTGCGGATACCGGTTTTCTTCAGTGCCTGGTGAAAGCGGTGCACCTCGCGGCGGTCCTTCACTGGGTACCAAAGCGCGTAGATGCCGGTGGCCCAGCGCCGGTGCGCCTGGGTCAGCCCCTCGACCATGCGCTCGAATTCGTCGGTCACCTCGAACGGCGGGTCGATCAGCACCAGCCCGCGCCGTTCCTTGGGCGGCAGGAAGGCCTTGAGCGCGTGATAGCCGTCCATGCGATGCACCGCTACCTGCGGGTCGCCGCGGAACAGCGACTTCAGCGACTGCGCGTCTTCCTCGTGCAGTTCGGCCAGCACCGCGCGGTCCTGTGGCCGCAGCAGGGCGCGGGCCAGGGCCGGGGAGCCCGGATACACACGCAGCGTCTGCTCGCGCGAATACGCCGGGTTGAACTCCAGTACCCGCGCCACGTAGTCGCCGACTGCCGCCGGTAGGTTTCCCAGGTCGACCAGCAGGCCGACGCCGGATTGGTACTCCAGCGTTTTCAGCGCCTGCGCCGCGTCCAGCGGATAGCGGCCTATGCCGGCATGGGTGTCGAGATAGCAGAACGGCTCCGGCTTCTTGCACAGGTGCCGCAACAGCTGGAGCAGGGTGATGTGCTTGACCACGTCGGCGAAGTTGCCGGCGTGATAGATGTGCCGATAGTTCATGGCGCCAGTGGTTACCGCTGCGAGCTAGGAGGCGCGCCGCCAGCCCTCGAGATCCGCCATCAGGCGGGGAAACTCGTCGCCGAGGGACTCGGGCAGTCGCGGCTGCGCACGATACAGCATTGCGAGCTGGCCGTAGAGAGCGGCGTCGGCCAGTGTCGGCGTGTCGCCGAACAGGAAGCGCCGGCTGCTCAGGGTGGCACGGGTCGGGGCGAGCAGTTCCCGCGCGCGCGCCAGCAACGACGCATGGTCCCGTTGCCACTGCTCGATGCAGCCGGCGCCGAACTTGCGTTCCTTTACGAAGGTGAACAGCGCGCGATCGGCCGCATGCGCGAACTGGATACGCAGCGCTGGAGAGGCGAGTCGGAACAGTACGTCCTCGAGCGCGCCGTCGGCCCAGTCGGCGTAGGCCCAAACCGGGCCTTGCCACGGGGCGGGCGCGAGCCAGCCGAAGTCGTCGCGCGCCAGCAGGTTCCGGCAAATGTCGCGGGAGTCGGTCAGTACCCGGCCGGTGTCGTCAACCAGCACCGGGACCTGGATGTAGCCGCCGGTGAGTTCGGCTAGTTCGGTACGGTCACCGTATGGAACATCCACGACGTCGTAGCGCGCGCCGAGCAGGTCGAGAACCATCTGGACCTTGCGCGCGTAACAGCTGTACTCGAATCGGAACAGCTTCACCGGATGTTCCTCCATGCCGTCTCTGGCGGCGCCAACCCTGCGCCCGGTAAAGCCGGCCCGCGGCGCGGGCCGGCCCGATGGCTGCGGCAGTGCTTACAGCGTGCTCAGCTGGGCGCGGATCGCCCGGTCGAGGTTCTGCACCCAGCCGTTGTAGTTGGGATGGATGTTGGCGCCATCGTAAGCCAGGTCGTGGCTGTCGGCGTAGGTGATGCTGTAGGTCTTGGTGTCGTAGTGGATGTTCACCCGCGCCATGTGCGTGCGCAGCCGCAGTTCGGCCTCGATCAGGCCCGGCTTCTTCGGGGTCATCTGCCAGCCGAGGGTGGAGCCGGCGCGAATGATGGCCTTGTTGATCGCATCGAGCGACGGGTTCGGGATGCTCGCCTCGATCGGGGCGCCGGACACGTTCTGTACCGGGGCCGTGGCGCGGCAGCCGACGATGGCCGCGGCGGTGGCGAGAACCAGGATAGGCATCAGCTTACGCATGACTAAGTCCTTTGTTATTGCTTGGATTGTCGGGAGGCCTGCGTCGGCGTACGCGTGTCCTGCGCGGTGCCTCTCGCGCCAACGCCAACTCGACGGCGCCGATTATAGTCCGGCCCGCTCGGGTCGGCGGGATAGCTCTTAAGGGTTAAGCCGGGCCGAAAACCATTGGTCGTCGCGGCGCTGGAACAGCACGCGCCGGTGCGGTGTCGAGCCGAGCTCAAGCACATCCACTTCGTCGGGTTCCAGCAGCAGCAGGGCGAAATGCGGCGGAGGCTCGCCGCCATTCGTCTGCGGCGCGGCCGGTTCGCCGTCGTGAAGCGAGCCCGGCGCCGGGCCGACGAAGGAGAGGCGGAAGGCATCGCTGCCTTCCCGCCAGATGCGTAGGCGTGCGCGCGCAAGCTCGCCGCGGGCCTCGGCCGCGGCGAGCGAGACGATGCCGGCGAGGCGGAACTGCACCCGCGCCTGCGCGAAGTACCAGCACAACTCGCCGCAAGGATGCCGCGCCAGCGGCTCGACCTTGGTGCTGCGCGTGTCGGTGGTGAACAACAACCGGTCGGCGCTGGCGAAGGCGCGGAAGGTCACCGTCCTGTTCGCTGGCCGGCCATCGGCGCGCAGTGTCGCCAGCTGCGCGAAGCGCGCCCGCGGCTCGTGCGACAGCACCTTCTCCAGCAGGCTCCGCCACGGCGGGGTAGTCAAGCTCGTTGTCCGCCCGTGCCGGAACTCAGAGATTGCCCTTGTGCTGGCCGCCATCGACCGGCACGCAGGCGCCGGTGATCCAACTGGCGGCGTCGGAGGCCAGGAACACCGCCAGGTTGGCGACCTCCTCGGGGCGTCCCATGCGGCCCCAGGGAATCTTCGCCAGCGTGGTGTTGTAGCGCTCCGGATTGTGCGTCTTGGCGCGGTCCCACACACCGCCGGGGAACTCGATCGAGCCCGGGGCGATGGTGTTGACGCGGATGCGCTTGGGGCCGAGCGCGAGGGCCAGGGTCTTGGAATAGCTGATCAGCGCGGCCTTCATGGCGGCATAAGGCGCCATCGAGCCGCCCTCCAAGCCAGAGATAGAGGAGATGAACAGCACGTTGCCGCCGCCGGCCTGCTCCATCCAGGGAACGACGCGGCGGGTGGCGCGCACCGAGGCCATCAGGTCGAGGTTGATGTTCGCCTCCCAGGCAGCGAGATCGTCGCCCGGCGCGAGCGCGGACACGTTGTTCACCAGCACGTCGATGCCGCCGAGTTGTTGCCGGGCTTGGTCGAGGAATGCATCCAGCGCGGCGGCGTCGCCGACGTCGCAGGGCGCGGCGAAGACGTTGACCGGGTGCTGGCGCAGCTCGCTCTCGGCGGCGCGCAGCGGTCCCTCGCTACGGGCGCAGAGTGCCACGTTGGCGCCCTCGGCGGCGAAGCCCAGCGCGATGGCTTTGCCGATGCCTTTGCTGCCGCCGGTGATAACCACGTTCTTGCCGCTCAAGCCGAGGTGCATCGTGCTCTCCCCCTTGTTGTCGTGTTTGGATGCCCTAACTATCGATTGATACGATGCCGTCGCGCAATGCCGAGCGGGGGTGTTCGAATCCGTCGAGGCCGCGCGGACACGGGTGCGATCAGCACGCGAAGTTGCGTCTGCGCCCGCAACTTCATCAGAAAGTCTCAAATTGGCGACTAAGTTGCTGAGCTGTCGCTAGGATTTTTCCTTACCCACAGCTCCTGTGGATAAGTTTGTGGATAGGCTTTGAATATTGGAGCCAAATCCGCATCCCGCCAGGACTTGCCTTGTCCTGTTCAGAAATTCATCAGAACATATAACTATTTGATAAGGTTAGGGAATGGCCTGGGGTCGTGCCCGTCAGCGATGTTGCGCCGCGGCAGCGGCGTCGTTGCGGTGCGGCATGTGCATATCTTGACTTTGCACCGTGTTTGGCTACCGGCCCCGGCTCGCGGCCGGTCGTTTCCCTGTTCCGCCGCCGCTCACACGTCGCGCTGCGGCACCGGGGCGGGGCCTGCCGCATTAGCATCTTGGAAAGGAGCAATATGCCCACACGCTAAGCCAAGTGCCTGCGCCGGTGAGTCCCTCCGCACCGGGATGCGCAGTCAACGGACACGGCTGCATCCAGTTCCGGAACCACACCGTGCCCACTGCGCGCGGCCGATCGATGCCGATTCACCGCCTTGATCCAGCCGCGGCAGCCGGCGCGCGGGTACGTCGGGGAAGTGCCCGGAGCGGCGACTCGCGCTCCGAGGGGCCGATGGCGCACGACGGCGGAGCGTAGCGGATGGAACAGCAAGCAATCTTCGCGGCGGGCAGCTTCTGGCGAGTGGAAGCCGCTTTTCGCCGTATTCCGGGGGTCACCGCTACCGAAGTCGGCTATATCGGCGGCCATACGCCGAACCCCAGCTATGACGAGGTCTGCAGCGACCGGACCGGGCATGCCGAGGCGGTGCGTCTGCGCTTTGACCCCGGGCGGGTGAGCTACGCCGAACTGCTGGAGGTGTTCTGGCGTATACACGACCCAACCACCGTCAACCGCCAGGGACCGGATATCGGCAGTCAGTTCCGCTCGGCGGTGTTCTATCTCGACAAGGCGCAGGAGCAGGAGGCGCGGGAATCGATGGCGCGCCTGCAGAACTCGCGGCGCTATGGCCGCCGCATCGCCACGGAGATCGTCCCGGCCGGGACGTTCTACCGGGCCGAGGACTATCACCAGCAGTACCTGGAGCGACACCCGCGGGTACAGCGGATCTAGAAGGGGGCGTAAGGATGCGATCCGTAGAAGAGGTCCTGGAGGATCATCTGCGCCGACGCTTGGCGCACGACCTGGAAGGCGACATCGCCTCGAACTATGCCGAGGACTGCATCGTCGTGACCAACGAGGGGGTGTTCCTAGGCCGGGAGGGCGCGCGGGAGGCGGAGTGGCTGGTTCAGAGTCGGATGCCTAATGCCTGTTACAAGGTCATCGCCAAGCGCTTTCGTGGCGAGTTGGCCTTGCTGGAATGGCAAGCCGAGGCCGACGGGAAGGTGTTGAGCGAGGGCCTGGATACGTTCCTGATCCGCGACGGTGTCATTCGGGTAATGACAGCCAGCTTTGGCTGCGACGACGATGAATAACGCGGGGCGGACATCCAACGTTCGGTCAGTCGGTCCGCCGCGGGCTGGCGCCGAGCAGGTGCCAAGCCAGCAGCCCCAGCCCCACCACCGCGCCGGCGGCGAGTAGCGGGTGGTGCGCCGCCACCGCGTAGACGGCGTGTCGCGGCGATCCATCCCGTTCGCCGGCATCGACCGCTATGCCGGACTGCTCTTCGTGTGCGGCGCCCGGCCGAGGCTCGCCGCTAGCGGCCCGGCGCGCCGCCGCTAGCGGGACGCGCCGGCCGCTGAGGCGCGGCGCGAGATGACCAAGCAGGGCGATCCGCCCGCCGCCGGGGCCGACGTTGAGGTCGCGCAGAGGATGTTGGCAAGCGTGCAGCACCGTCTCGGCCACCAAATCGGCTAAGTAGGCCGAACGCGCGCCGGATGATTCGATGTCTTGAGCGCGAGGCGCGTCCACCGTGCTCGGCGTGATCAGGGTTACCGACACCGGCACCTTTTCCTGCTCGAGTTCCATGCGCAGCGCGTGGGTGAAGCCCTTGACCGCTTGCCTGGAGGCCGACACCGTTGCCAGCGCTGGCCCGGCGCGGGTGCCCGGCACGCCGCCGATGTTGACCAGCGCGCCGCCATGCAGTTTCAGATGCGGTGCCGCCGCCAGCGAGCCATGCACCACGCTCCAGTAGCTGCTGTCGAATAGGCGGCGCTGATCCGCGAGCGAGGCTTCGGCGGGCGCGCCGCCGAGCGAGGCGACTGGGATGTTGACCCAGCTGTCGAAGCTGCCGAACCGCTCCAGCGCGGCGTCGACGATTCGTCGCAGATCGGCAAGATCCGACAGGTCGGCGCTTACCGCGACTGCCTGAGCGCCGTGCCGCTCCAGTTCGCCGGTCAGATCCCGTAGCGCATCATCGTCGGGGGCGGCCAACACCAGCCGCGCGCCGCGCCTGGCTGCCTTGCGCGCGAGACTCGCACCGACGGCGCTGGTCGCGCCGGTGATCACCATGGTCTGGTCGCGCAGCGGCTTCAGGCGGATTTTCATTGTTTGCCTCCGAGCCTACATATCTGCTCGCCCACCAACATGCGGGCGTCGGCGAGAGGTGCAAACGCCCGGTGCTGGCGTTGCGCCGGATTCTGGTGGATGCTAGCGACCCGCCGGCGTGCCGTCGCCGGGAGGCGACAGGAATACAGCCGGAGGTAGCGAGTGGACGAGAACCCGCTCGAGCGAGCCGAATCCCTACCCATCGAGTTCCCGGAAAGCGGCGACGAGGCCGAGATCCTGGCGTACCTGCTGCGCCTCGCGGTGCTGGCGCCCTCCAGCCATAACACGCAGCCGTGGCGTTTCCGCCTGTGCGGACAGGTGCTCGAGCTGTGGGCCGACCGTAGCCGCCAACTGGCCGTGGTCGACCCGCAGGGGCGTGAGCTCACCATCAGCTGCGGTGCGGCGCTGTTCTATCTGCAGGTCGCCGCGCGTCATTACGGCTATACCGGCGAGGCGGAGCTGATGCCCGAGCCCGAGCAGCCGGATCTGCTGGCGCGGATGCGCCTGGGCGCGCCGCGTCCGCCGAGCGAGGACGATCAGCGCATGTTCCACAGCCTCGGCCGGCGTCGCACCCGCCGCGCGCCGTTCGAGCCGCGCGTGCCCGATCAGGCGATGCTGCGACGCTGGGAGATCGCCGCGGCGGAAGAGGGGGCGCCGCTGTATTTCGTGCCGCAGGCGCGCCGGCGCGCGGTGGCCGAGCTGGTGGCGGAGGGCGATCGCCGGCAGGGCGGCGACCGGCGCTATCGCCATGAGTTGATCAAATGGATTCACAGCGACAGCAGCGAGCGCCTAGACGGTATCCCGCTCGATGCCTTCGGCTTCGAGGGCCTGCTCGCCTATCTCGGGCCTTTGCTACTCGGTCGGGTCAATTGGGGCGGTGTTCAGGCCAAGCGCGACGCGCAAGCTGTGCTCGACGCGCCGGCGGTGGCGGTATTGGCCACCGACGGCGATGAGCCGGTGGACTGGATGAGCACCGGCGCCGCGTTGGCGCGGGTCACGCTGCTGGCCAGCGCCGAGGGCGTGTACGCCGGTTACCTCAACCAGCCGATCCAAGTGCCCGAGCTGCGGCCGCGCTTGGCGGAGGCGCTGGGTGTGGAGTATCCGCAGTTGCTGTTGCGCATGGGCTACGGCGCGGAACCGCCGGCGACGCCGCGCCGGCCGGTGGAAGAGGTGCTGCGGTTCGGCGCCGCCGATGACCTGATCGGTAGTTAAGGATGTTCCCGAGCCGCTGGTGACAGCGATGCCTTGCCGCGATAGGCGCGCGGCCTTACTCCGACTAGTCGGTATATGGAGCCCGGCGTTCAACGCGGGCCGAGCGGACTTGAGGAGTTGGCCATGGCGGAGTCCAGAAAGCGCGGCGGCTCGCCGGTGGACGTGGCGCGGTACCTGAGCGGGATCGATTTTCCGGTGACCCGTGACGAGCTGATCCGGCACGCGCAGCGACAGGATGCCGATGAAGGGGTTCTGGAGCTGCTGGGGCATCTACCCAACCGTGACTACGGCAGCATGGCCGACGTGATGAAGGGCGTGGGGCAGGCCCAGTGAAACGCGGATGCAGGCGCGCGGTCTCGTTCAGATGCACGGCGGCATCATCGCGATCGCGCTGCCCAGCCACAACACCGCGATCAGGCTCAACAGCGCCAGGCCCGCATTCACCCGCGCGAAGAAACGCGCCGCCTGCGCCGGTTCGTCCGTCTCGGTGGCGGCAGGAGAGGCCCGCCACGCTTGAACCAGTAGGGCGCCCAATATCCCGACGGCGGCCAGGGTCAACACCGCCAACAAGCAACGGATGAGGTCGACGCCGAGCCACTGCTGTGCCTGCCAGCGCAGCGCGCAGCCGATCGACAGCAGCGCGTAGGCGCCGGCGAAGTGGGCGCCCCAGATGAGCGGCGCGAACAGCAGCGGGATGAGCGGGCGCTTGGTCGGCTTGCTCATCGCGGCTACGCAAAGCGGGGAAACACCAGCAGCGCGGCTAGCAGCAGCAGGCTCTGCAGCGCGCTGTAGTGCCAGAATAGGGCGACGATCCCCAGCAGCGAGCGCGGCTCGTCGCCCGGCCGGCCCAGCGCGGGCAGCGCGACCAGCGCCATCGCCACGCAACCGAGCTTGTGCAGGCCCAGCCAGCCGGCGACAGCCCAGACCAACGCGCCATAGGCATGCGCCGACGCGGCGACGCCGTCCACCAAGGCGACCAACCCCACCGCCGAGAACAACACCAGCATGGCAGCGCCCAGCGCCAAGCTCAGCCGCGCGCGCCTCACCCGCTGGACGGCCAGTGCCCGGCGCGCAGCGACCAGCAACGCGCTGGCGCCGACCAATGCCGTCAGCCCGAGCACCACGCGCCAATCCATCGCCAGCACCGGCTCCGGTGGCGGCCAGCCGGGGCCCACCGTCCAGTAGTAGAAATAGGCGAACAGCAAGGACAAGCCGATCGTCGCGTCGGGCAACAGCGAGAACAGGGTGCCCCACCAGCCGGGCGGCCTAGGATGGTGGGTGTGGTAGGGCAGCGTGAGGCCGCGGCCGGCATCCACCAGCGGCGGCAGCCGCGGCCGGCGCCAGCCCCAGCCGGCGGCGACCACGACCACCGCCAGCAAGGCGAGCACGCTGAGCCAGTAGGCGGACAGTAGGAAGCCGATGAAGATCGCCGCGGTCAGCGCCGCCAGCAGCAGCGGGCTCCAGGTGTTGCCGGGCACCACCGCCACTTGCGTGGGCTCGGCCGAGGTCGGATCGCTGACCAAGATCTCGCGCCAGCCCCGGCTGGCGCTGGCCAGGTAGTGGTCGCCGGCGAGTTGCTCGGCGGTCAGGCCGGGTTTGTCCCACAACGGCATGCGGCTGTCGACGCGCGGAATCGACACGAAGTTGTAGACCGGGGCGGGCAGCGGCATCGCCCAGTCGAGCGTATCGGCCTTCCACGGGTCGGAGCGGCATACCTGGCCGAAGCGTAGGTGCAGCAACAGGTCGAGCAGGACCGCCGCCACCCCGATCGAGGTGACGAAGCCGCCTACGGTCGACACCAGATTGGCCCACTCCAGCCCGAGATTGGCGCTGTAGGTGTAGACCCGGCGCGGCATGCCGAGCAGGCCGGTGAGATGCATCACCAGGAAGGTGAGGTTGAAGCCGATGAACAGCAGCCAGAAGCCGATGTAGCCGAGGCGTTGCGACGGCAGCCGGCCGCTGAAGTGCGGCAGCCAGTAGTAGATGGCCGCGAACAGCGGGAACAGCATGCCGCCGATCAGCACGTAGTGCATGTGCGCCACGACGAAGTGGGTGTCGTGCACCTGCCAGTCGAACGGCACCAGCGCCACCATGACGCCGGTCAGCCCGCCCAGCACGAAGATGAAGAAAAAGCCGAACACGTACAGCAGCGGCACCGACAGCTTCGGGCGCGACGGCCACAGCGTGGCGATCAGCGTGAAGATCTGGATGCCGGTGGGCACCGCGACGGCCATGCTGGCCGCGGCGAAGAAGCTCAGGGCCAGATAGGGCAGGCCGGTGGCGTACATGTGGTGCACCCACAGGCCGAAGCTGAGGAAACCGGTGGCGGTCACCGCGATCACCAGCCAGGTGTAGCTGGCCAGTGGACGCTGCACCAGAACCGGCACGATGGTGGCGAGCATGCCCGCGCCGGGCAGGAAGATGATGTAGACCTCGGGATGGCCGAACAGCCAGAACAGGTGCTGCCACAGCAGCGGATCGCCGCCGGCGCCGGCGTCATAGAAGGGCATGCCGAAGGCGCGCTCCAGCTCCAGCAGCACGCTGCCGAGGATCAGCGGCGGGAAGCCGAGCAGGATCATGAAGCCGACCACCAGCATGTACCAGGCGAAGATCGGCATGCGCCGCAGCGTCATGCCCGGCGCCCGGCCGACCAGGATGGTGGCCACCAGCTCCACGGCGGCCGACACCGCCGAGACTTCCGCGAGCGTCACCCCCAACAGCCAGAAATCGGCGCTCTTGCCCGGCGTGAACGCCGGGCCGGTGAGCGGTGTGTACATGAACCAGCCGCCATCCGGCATCGCATCGGCCAGCACGCTGGCGTACAGCAGCAGCCCGCCGAACAGGTAGCACCAATAGCCGTACGCGCCCAAGCGCGGGAACAGCAAGTCGCGGGTGCCGATCAGCTTCGGGATCAGGTAGACCGCGAAGCCCTCCAGGATCGGCACCGCGAACAGGAACATCATGGTGGTGCCGTGCAGGGTGAACAGCGCGTTGTAAGTGTCGCGGTCGATGAAGTCGTTGCCGGCCACGGCCAGCTGCGTGCGCAGCAGCATCGACAGCAGGCCGCCGATGACGAAGAACACCATGCCGGTGACGATGAAGCGCCGTCCCACGACGGAATGGTTGACCGCCGACAACGCGCGCCAGCCGGGCTGGTTGCCCCAGATCCGGTCCAGGCCGGCGCGCAGCCGCTCGGCGCCGGCGCTCACCGCAGTTCCTCCAGGTAGCGCGCCAGGTCGGCAACGGTGGCCGGATCGAGCGTAGCGACCGCGGCCGCCGCCTGCGGCGAGGCGCGGTGGCTGTCCACGATCCACTCCGCCGGCCGCGGGCGCTGCGGCGGCCACAGCAAGTCGCGGCGGGCGCGCTCGGCGGCATGGGTGAGATCCGGTCCGCCGCGTCCGTCCGCGGCGGTGCCGCGAATGCCGTGGCAGGCGGCGCAGCCGTGGTCGAGGAATGCCTGTTCGCCGCGTCTTGCGGCGGCGGAGGTCGGAGCCTTGGCCGGCTGGCGCTGTCTGGCGAGCCAGCCGTCGAACTCATCCGGCGGCAGCCCGACGACTCGTAGGTCCATGTGCGCGTGCAGGCTGCCGCAGAACTCGGCGCATTGCCCGCGCCACTCACCGGCCTGGTCGGCCTGTATCCACATGCGGTTGACCCGGCCGGGAATCAGATCCAGCTTGCCCGCCAGGCTCGGTATCCAGAAGCTGTGGATGACGTCCTCGCTGCGCAGCGCGAGCCGTACCGGTCGGCCCACGGGCAGGCGTAACTCGTTGGCGGTGGCGACGCCGCCCGGATAGCGCGTTTCCCACCAGAAGCGATGGCCGACCACTTCGATTTCGAGCGCGCCGCCAATGGGGTCGCGCAGGCTGGCGCCGAGATAGTGGCTGTACAGCACCAAGGCCGTCAGTACGCCGACCGGCAGCAGCACGCCGCCGCCGACGATGAGCGCGCGGCGCGATCGCGCCGTCAGCGGGCCGCGGCGCCGGTAGGCATGAATGGCGAGAGTCACGACCAGCAGTTGGATCAGCACCGCGCCGGCGAACATCGCCCACCAGATCTCGGCAATGAATTCGGCGCGCGGCCCTCGCGTAGCCAGGGTGGATTGCGGACCGGAACAGGCGGTCAGGCTCGACAGCATGACGCCCGCGAGCCAGATGTGGTGGCGAACGCGCCGTGATCCATACGATGGCATTCGACTCCCGCTGCCGCGCGCGCGGCGGATATTCCTTGCTGGTAGAGACGCTTGCGTTCGCTGCGATACGTACCCAGCACAACATGGTGGGGTCCGCGGGTGGACTCAAGGCGAGGAGGGGACCGATGGGACTGCGGCCCGACGAGTTCAGATCCGGCGGCGGCGCCGAGAGCCAGATGGTGGTGCTGGGGCATCCGGTGCACCCCATGCTGGTGGCGTTTCCGATTGCGTTCCTACACGCGCTGGTGCTGACCGACCTGGCCTACGTCTGGACCAACGATCCTTTCTGGGCTCGGGGATCGTACTGGTTGCTGCTGGCGGCGCTGGTAAGCGGCGGCGGCGCGGCCTTGGTCGGCACCTCGGATTGGATACTGGCGCGCGACATCCGCCGGCATCTGACCAGTTGGTCGCACTTCCTCGCCGCGGTAATGATGTTGTCGCTGGCGCTCGCCAATTTCCTGCTGCGCCTGGAAGATCGCGAAGCGGCGATCCTGCCGTGGGGGCTGTTCACCTCGGTCATCACCGTGGTGATGCTGCTGACCGCCGCCTGGCTGGGCGGGCGGCTAGTGTTCGAGCACAACCTGGGGCCTGGCACGCCGCTATACGACGTGGAGGATCCCGACGGCGAGTAGCGGCGCGCGACACCTTCCACGCCTCAGAACGGCTTCGCCGTCACCAGATACACGATCGGAATCGCCAGCAGCGGCGGTCCCAAGGCGATCAACAGGTGCGCGCTGCCGCGCCGCGGACCATCCCCACGGCGCAGCTGCGACACCATCCGCCCCAGCAGCAGGTGCAAGCCGACCAGCAGCGACACCAGCGCCAGCTTCACCGGCAGCCAGCCGCCGTCGAAGCCGCGCCGGTACATCAGCCACATGCCGGTGATCACCGCGAGCACGGCGGACAGGGTGGCGACCCAGGCGAACAAGCGCACCGTCATCGCCACCAGGCGCGGGTGTTCCTCCTCGGCGGCGTGCCGGCGCTCGTAGCACAGACCCACCACCAGCGTCTGGCCGGCTACCCAAATCGAGATGAACAGAACGTGCAGGATGACGGCCCAAGGCATGCGGCGCCCTCGCGACAGGCTAGCTGGTTGCTATGGGTCGCGCGGCGCGCGGGCAAGTGCCTAGGCCACGGGTGGCGCCGTGTAGCGGGTGGGATCGACATCCGGCAGCCGATCCCAGAGTTCGTCGGTGTGCGCGACCGAGCGCAGCGCCGCGACGACCTGGGGCAGCGGCTCGGCGAGGATGCCGGGGAGGTCGGTCTCGCCGGCCAGGCGCGGGTGGAAGGCCAGCCGCTCGATCGGCGGCGTGAACCGCGCATCGATGCCGGCGCGGTTGCCACGTGGGTCGATGCGGTACCAGCCCGTGGCCGGCAGCCAGACGGCGTTGAAGCCGTGCAGGCAGTACGGCGGGCCGTTGTCGTCCCGGCTCAGGCGCTGGTAGCAGAAGCCGGCCGGAATACCGTTGGCGCGCAGCAGCGCGGCCAGCAGATGACTCTTGGCGTAGCATAGGCCGCTGCCGATCGTGAGCACTTGCGAAGCGGCGCAGGTGACCCGCGGTAGCCGGTAGTCGGCGCTGTGCATGATCTCGTCGCGCACCCACTCGAAGCAGCGCCGCGCGATCTCCGCGGTTTCGTCGGCGCCGGCCGCCAGCCGCCGCGCCAACGCGAGAACTTGCGGCTGATCCCAGTCGATGACCTCGGTGCGCCGCAGATAGGGTTCCCTGTTGTCCTTCATACCCGCGGCAGCTCGCGCTCGGCGATGCTCAGCCACTCCTTCTGCGCCTTGCGGTAGTGGCTGGGCGCGTGCTCGGCCACGGTCAGCAGATCCTTGAACACGGCCCGTGCCTCGTGCTCGCGGCCCAGGCGTTTGAGCAGTTGGCCGTAACGGACCTTGGCTTCGGCGCCGGGATAGTAGCCGGCCACGGCCTCGAACTCCTTGAGCGCGGCTTGTTGGTCGTCCAGCGCCTCCAGGCAGCGGGCGTAGAGCAGGTGTCCGTCCGCCGATTGATAGTTCGGGTGCGCCTGCAGCAGCCGCTCCAGCGCGGCCTTGGCGTCGGCCGGACGGCCGCCGAGGAAATAGGCGTGCGCCAGCCCCAGCAGGATGTCGGGATCGTCCTTGTGGATGCCGGTGGCGGCGGATTCGAACAGGCTGATCGCTTCCGCGTACTCGCGGCGTTCGAGGTATGCGCGCGCCAGCTTGGTCTTGTTCTCGACGGTGCCGGCGATCTGCAGCTCCGCCTGATGGCGGCGCAGATCGCGGGCCGGATCCAGGCTCTTCGCCAGGGTCGAAGCGGCGCGGCGCGAGGCGCGGCTCTGGCGTAGTTCCGGCAGCAGTTCGATGACGGCGTACAGCACCATGCCGATCAGCGGGAAGATAATGATGAGGAATATCCACAGCAGGTTACGGCCGGTCTTGATCGCGTGCGCCGCGAACAAGATCTGCAGAACCACGGTGGCGATAGCTAGCCAAGACCAGGTAACCATGAATTCCTCAAATGCCGCTGTCGTTCATCAGGCTGAGCATATCTTGGCGTATCGAGCCCACGCTGTCAGCGCGCGACGCGCCAGGCGCCGGCCTGGCGGCGACGAGCGGTCGCGCGGGGCGACGAGAAGGCGGGGGGCAGCGATGTCGCGGCCGTGCTCGGTGGATACCCGCTTCGGGCGATCGGACGGCGGCAGATGTTCTGCCCGTGATGGAGCGGATAGCGGTTGTGGGCGATCGGCAGGCACGCCGCCCGCCATGCCGGCACCGCAGGTGGCAAGTAATAAAAAACGAGGGCCATCAAGGCCCTCGGGTATGAACTTAAAGCAATGTAGCTAGAACGGAATATCGTCCTCGAAATCGGCCGTCGCCCCCGCCGCTTGCGGCTGCTGCGCGGGCTGGCGACCTGTTTGGCGTGGGGTCTGACCCTCCTCGCGCGGTTCGTACAGCTGGAACCAGCCGTCGAAGCCGACCGGCAGGGCTTCGATCTTCAAGGACAGCCCCTTCTCGGTCTCGAACACCGCGCCGCAGTTGAGATAGCGTTTGCGCTCGTTGCCGTTGCGGTCGGTGTAGGTGCCGGTGACGGCGACCACGTCGTAACGCTTGATAGCCATAGTCACTCCTGTTCCGAGATTCGGTGTTGCCAGCTGCCTTCCTTGCGGAAGGGCTCCAGGTCCATGCCCTCGGTGGCGGCCCGGTAGTCGATTTCGCCCCGTTTCCAGTAGCGGGTGAGCTTGATGCCGGCGCCCTCGGCGCTGACGCCTCCGGCAGCCTCGATCAGCGCCTTGCGTGCCTCGGCTTCGGCGCGCTTGGCTTCCTCCAGCCAGCGTTTGGCTTCCTTCCAGGCCGAGACGGCGTCGCGCCATTCCGGGTCGGTGCGCTGGTGCACGTCGCGCTCGGTCAGCGGCGGCGGCTCATCCTCGTCGAGGTAGCGCAGGAAGCCGATCCAGGCCTCGTGCAGTACCTCGTGCGCCGGCAGGTCCGGCCGCACCTCGCAGGCGATCAGATCGGTGATCTCGCCGTTCTCGGCATGACACACGACGAAGCGCAGTCCTTGCGCGCCGGAGCAGTACAGCGCCTGCTGCGCCTGCCACCAGTAGTGTTCCGGCGGACACGCGAACCGCGCCACGTGGCGCCAGGTGTCGGACTCGCGGCCGTTGAGCGGGCACTTGATCTCCAGCGCCCACTTGCCGTCGAACGACAGGCCGTCGAGGCTGGCGCTGATGCGGTCGCGCGCCACCACCTGCGGCTCGTACACCTCGTCGAAGCGGCGCTCGATGAAGCTGCGCGCCAGCGGCTCCAGCCGCAGGCCGCGCGCCATCGCCGGATTCTCGTCCTTCTCGGCGCGACCGCTCTTGAGCAGCCACAGCTCGTACGGCGTGCGCGGGAACCACGGCGAGCAGTTCATCAGCGCCGCCGCTTCCGAGGCATTGCCCATCTTGGCGCGGTAGGACGTCCACTCGGGGCTTCCCTGCCACTCGTGGAGGTTCACCACTTTGCTCATGCGGCGTGCTCCTTGTCGTGCTTCTTCTTCTCGAGCATGCGCCGGGCCCGGTCGAAGTCGTCGGCCGGCAGCTCGCGCAGGTCCTCGACCTTGAAGAAGCGACGGAACTTGGCGGCGTCGGTGTCGGTCTCGGCGATCAGCTTGTCGAGCTGCTCGGCTTGCTCGGCGCTGACCTTCGGCGCCAGGCGGCGCTGTTCGGCCTCGTGGCGTTCGCGGAACTCGCGCGAGATCTCGTCGACGTACTTGTTGTCGTCGTAGCGGCCCATGTGGATGTCCGCCGAGAAGCCGAGCAGCGACAGGCACTTGCTCATCGCGTCGGTGAGCGATTTCTTGGGCGCTTCCTCGTCGGTGTAGAAGCCGCTCTTGTTGCGACCGACGAAAGTGGTCTGGCCGAACTGCACCACCTCGCCGCGCTCGCCGTTGAGCTTGTACCAGAGCTTCACCCGCACCTTATGGATGCGGTCGCGGTTGCCGAACTCATCGAGCGGGGCGCCTTCCATGATGTCCTCGTCGAGGATCTCCACGCCCCAGCCGATACCCATCGGACCAAACACTTCCGTCGCTTTCTTCGCCAGATAGGTGGCGTTGGTGGCCGTGCCGCGGAAGCCGCCGCCGCGGCTGAACGGCTTGGTGTAGGCTGGGTCGGTCTTCTCGACCCGCTGCCATAGCGCGAGGTTGCCGTTGTCGGGCGTCTGCGCGGCGGTCTGCTTGTCGTCGGTCACTTTCATGTCGCGGTTCTGCACCGCCTGCTTGCTCGTTGCCATAGCGTGTTCCTCTACCCAGCGTCGGTGTTCGCACTCTTCCTGCTGCCGCCAGTCCGGTCCGTCCATCTGAAACTCCCGAGCCCATCGGCTCCACGGCGGAAACGCAGCCTCGGCGGTACCGCTGAACGCCTCCGGCATGACTTTGCACGGTCCGAATGGCCGTCGGCCGGACGGGAAACCGGCGAGGCCTGGTGTTGTTGGGGCGGGGGCGGCGGAGGGAAAGGTGTTTCGAGGCGCCTGAACGTCTAATCGGACCGCGTACTGAATAGACATACAGTATCGGCGAGAGTTCCGTTTCATCGGCAGGAACCCTCGCTAAGTTGATGGCGCGGCGACGAGATCGCGGGTCCGGTAGAGCGCGCGGCGCCGGTTGCGCTCGCCGGCCCGAGTTCGAACTTGGGGCATAGTTCCGGCGGCCACATCGATCATCTGCCGTATACTCCGGCCCCGGGGTGAGGCCGAACGAGCCGTCGAACCGGTGATGGCGCCAGGGCGAGGGCGCCGCCGGTCGAGGAGTCGCACGTGATTCAATCGAGCAGGGCGCGGACCGACGAGCAGCCGGAACTGGTGGCCGCCGTCGACGTCGGGTCCAACAGCTTCCACATGATCGTCGCCCGCCAGCAGGGCGGCCAACTCACCATCATCGACCGCCTGCGCGAGCCGGTACGCCTAGCCGCCGGCCTCGATCCGGAGCGACGCATCCAACCGGCGGCGTGGCGCCGCGCGTTGGACTGCCTGCAACGCTTCGGCCAGCGCCTGCGCGGCATGGCGCCGGAAGCGGTGCGGGCGGTCGGCACCAACGCGCTGCGCCGCGCCCGCAACGCCGCCGAATTCGCGGCCGAGGCGGAGGCCGCGCTTGGGCATCCCATCGAGATCGTCTCCGGCATCGAGGAGGCGCGGCTGATCTACCTCGGCGTGGCCCATTCGCTCGCCGACGAGGGCGTGCGGCGGCTGGTGGTCGATATCGGCGGCGGCAGCACCGAACTGATCGTCGGCGAAGGTTTCGAGCCCCGGCACCTCGAGAGCCTGCACATGGGCTGCGTCAACATCAGCCAACAGTTCTTCGGCAACGGCGCGGTCACGCGCCGTCAGTGGGAGGCGGCCAGCCTCGCCGCGCAGATGGAACTCGAGCCGGTGGCGGCGGCGTATCGCGAACTGAACTGGCAGCGGGTGGCCGGCTCGTCCGGCACCATCAAGACCATCGCCGCGGCGCTCGCCGATGCGCGTCTGGACGATTTCGGCATCACCGCGGCCGGCTTGCGCAAGCTGCGCGATGTGCTGCTCAAGGACGGTCGATTGGAGCGCAGCCGCTTCAAGAGCATTGGCGACGACAGGGTCGAGGTGTTCGTCGGCGGCGTGGTGGTGCTGCTCAGCGTGTTCGAGGCACTGGAAATCGAGCGCATGGAGGTCGCCGACGGCGCGTTGCGCGAAGGCGTGATCTACGACCTGCTCGGCCGCATCCAGCTCGAGGACGTGCGCGGTGCCACCGTTCGCGCGCTGGCCGGGCGTTACCACGTCGACCTGCATCAGGCGCGACGGGTGGAGGCCACCGCCGCGTATTGCCTGGAGCAGGCCGGCCCGCGCTGGGGCTTGGCCGAGACGCGGTGGGGGCCGGTGCTGGCATGGGCTGCCATCCTGCACGAAATCGGCTTGGACATCGCTCACAGCCAGTACCACAAGCATGGCGGCTACGTGCTGCGCCACGCCGACATGGCCGGGTTCTCGCAGCAGGAACAGCAGGTGCTGGCGACGCTGGTGCGCGCGCACCGGCGCAAGTTTCCGCTGGCCGAATTCAAGGAACTGCCGGAGCGCCTGCGCGAGCCGGTGCGACGCTTGGCGGTATTGCTGCGGCTGGCGGTGCTGCTGCATCGAGGCCGCAATGATGAGGCCCTGCCGGGCTTCGAGCTGTCGGCCAGCGACAAGGGCTTGCGGCTGCGCTTCCCGGCGGGCTGGCTGGAGCGGCATCCGCTGCTGCGGGCCGATCTGGCGCAGGAGGCGGAACTGCTCAAGCCGGCCGGCGTGGAGCTGAAGTTCGCCTGAACACGTGTCAGCTCGGTTCGGCCAGTTCGGCCAGCAGCGCCTGCTGGGCCGAGAACGGCGATTCGTCTCCCGGGGTCAGCCGGCGGTACTGGCCGTCGCTCCCTAGCACCCAAGCCTGGCAGTTGTCGCGCAGGTAGTAGTCCAGATCGCGCAGCACGCGCGCCTTCAGATCGGGATCGAGCACGGGGAAGGCGACCTCGACCCGGCGGAAGAAGTTGCGCTCCATCCAATCGGCGCTGGCGAGATAGACCTCGGCGGCGCCGTCATTGCCGAAGTGGTAGACCCGGGTGTGCTCGAGGAAGCGGCCGATGATGGAGCGCACCCTGATCCGCTCGGATACGCCGGCGACGCCCGGCCGTAGCGAGCACATGCCGCGCACGATCAGGTCGATCTCGACGCCGGCGTTGGAAGCCGCGTACAGCGCCTGGACCACCTGCGGCTCCACCAGCGCGTTGAGCTTGGCGACGATCCGCGCCGGCCGGCCAGCGCGCGCGTGCTCGGCCTCGCGCTCGATCAGGCGGAGCAGGGTAGCGTGTAGCGTGAACGGCGATTGCAGCAGCGCCCGCAGGTCGGTTACCCGGCCGAGGCTGGTGAGCTGCAGGAATACCTTGTGCACGTCCTCGCCGATCAATGGGTTGCAGGTGAACAGCCCGTAGTCGGTGTACAGCCGCGCGGTGCGGGTGTGGTAGTTGCCTGTGCCCAGGTGTACGTAGTTCACCAGCTGCCGGCCTTCGCGCCGCACCACCAGGATCATCTTGGCGTGGGTCTTGTGGCCGACCACGCCGTACACCACGTGGGCGCCGGCGTCCTGCAGGCGGTTGGCGAGGGCGATGTTGGCTTCCTCGTCGAAACGGGCGCGCAGCTCGATGACGGTGGTCACCTCCTTGCCGGCCCGCGCCGCCTGCACCAGGGCGTCGACGATGGCCGAGTCCGGCCCGGTGCGGTACAGCGTCTGCTTGATCGCCAGCACCTGCGGGTCACTCGCCGCTTGCCGCACGAAATCCACCACCGGCAGGAAAGACTCGAACGGGTGGTGCACCAGCAAGTCCTTGTCGCGGATGCGCTCGAACAGCTCGCTGCTGTGCTGCAGCGTCGCCGGCAGCGACGGCGTGAAGGCGGGAAACTTCAGATCCGGCCGATCCACTTGGTCGTAGACCGCCATCAGCCGGTTGAGATTGACCGGACCGTTGACCTGGTAGAGGTCGTTGCGGTTGAGCTCGAACTCCTCGAGCAGGAACTCGGCCAGGTCTTCCGGACAGTTGGCGGCCACCTCCAGCCGTACCGCGTCGCCGTAGCGGCGCGCCAGCAGCTCGCCTTCCATGGCGCGCAGCAGATCGTCCACTTCCTCCTCGTCGACGAACAGATGGCTGTTGCGGGTCACCCGGAACTGGTAGCAGCCCTTGACCGTCATGCCGGGGAACAACTGCTGGTCCACATAGGCGTGGATCACCGACGACAGGAACACGAAATCGAAGCGACCCGGCGGCGAGGGCAGCTGGATCAGGCGCGGCAGCGCGCGCGGCGCCTGTACCACGGCGAAGCCGCTGGAGCGGCCGAAGGCGTCCTTGCCTTCCAGTTGCACGATGAAGTTGAGGCTCTTGTTGAGCACCCGCGGGAAGGGATGGGCCGGATCCAGGCCCATGGGGCTGATGATCGGCAGCAGCTCGCGCTGGAAGTACTCCTGCAGCCAGGCGTTCTGTTCCGGCGTCCATTCGCCGCGGCGCAGGAAGCGGATGTTCTGCCGCTCCAGTTCCGGGATGAGCACGTCGTTGAGGACCCGGTACTGCTCCTCGACCAGGGCGTGGGCCTGCTGGCTGATCGCGCTGAGTACTTCCGGCGGCGTGCGGTTGTCCGGCCCGGCCTGTATCGAGCCCATTTCGACCGCCTGCATCAGCCCGGCGACGCGAACCTCGAAGAACTCGTCGAGATTGGTGCTGGAGATGCAGAGGAACTTCAGCCGCTCCAGCAACGGATTGGCGGTGTCCAGCGCTTGCTGCAGGACACGGCGGTTGAACGCCAGCAGGCTGAGCTGCCGGTTGATGTAGAGATCGGGCTGGCGCAGATCGATGGTGTCCATCAGCGGGACTCGCGGCCGGTGGCTGGCGGCAACATAGTGCGGATATATGTCTGCAGTGTGACCGAGTTGAACGGCGCCGCGCCAGTGCGGCTCGGCTATGGCCGAGCGCGATCCCGCCGTGGTAGATAGAGAGTCTTCCGTCCTCATCCGTCGCCACCCTGCTGTACAAGGACAGACCATGCGCATCGCGACCTTGCTGTTGGGATTCCTGTTGGCCACCGGTGCCGAGGCGGCGCTGGTGACCGAAACGGTCGAGTACCGGCACGGTGGCCAGGTGTTCAAGGGATATCTGGCGTACGACGACGCCAATCTGGAACGGCGGCCGGGCATCCTGGTGGTACCGGAATGGTGGGGGGTGAACGACTACGTCAAGAGCCGCGCCGAGCAGTTGGCCGACATGGGCTACCTGGCGTTCGTGGTCGATATGTACGGCGACGGCCGGGTAACCACCAATCCGAAGCAGGCCGCCGAGTGGGCGGGCAAGGTGCGGGGCACGCCGCTGATGCGCGAGCGCGTGAACGCCGGGCTGAAGGTGCTGCGCGGGCACGAACTGAGTTCGCCGATGGACGTCGCCGCCATCGGTTTCTGTTTCGGCGGCAGCGGTGTGCTGGAACTCGCCTACAGCGGCGCCGACGTGCGCGGCGTGGTCAGCTTCCACGGCAATCTGCCGGCGCCCAAGCCGGAGGACGCGGCACGGATCAAGGCGCGGGTGCTGGTGCTGCACGGCGCTGACGACCCCTTCATCAAGCCGGAGGAGGTGGTCGACTTCGTGCAGGGCATGCGCAAGGCCAAGACCGACTCGCACATGGTGGTGTACGGCAATGCCGTCCACGCCTTCACCAACCCGCGAGCGGACGAGGCCGGCATTCCCGGCGTCGCCTACAACGAGCTGGCGGCGGAGCGCGCCTGGGGGCACATGCAGGACTTCTTCGGCGAGATCTTCACGCCGAATTGAGGCGGCACGAGCGCCGCGGCGCGTAGCCCGCTACCGGTTCGTCCAGTGAAGTTCGGTGAATCCGCGGCGATCTTTTCTTCCCTGGTCGCCTCGCTTCGCTCTCCCGCAAGGGGCGAGCGCAGCGGAAGCTCGGCGCGCCCAGCGAATTCCGCTGGACCCGACGCTACTGCAGCGGACGCTCGACGATCTTGATGTTGTAGTCGTCCGGGCTGGTGTGGGCGCTGAAGCCTAGTTTCTTCATCATCGCCAGCATCTTGGTGTTGTTCGACAACACCTCGCCGCGGATGGTCTTCAGGCCGCGCGAGGCGGCGGTTTCCATCAGCGCCTTCATCAGCCGCGCGCCGATGCCCTTGCCTTGCAGCTGATCGCCCACCACGACCGCGAACTCGCAGCTCTCGCCGTCGGGCAGCGTGGTGTAGCGCGCCACGCCCAGCTGCTCCTCGCGGCCGTCGACGGTGCGGGTGGCGATCAGCGCCATCTCCCGGTCGTAGTCGATCTGGGTGAAGCGCACCAGCATGCTCGGCGTGAGGTCGCTCAGCGTCTCCATGAAGCGGAAATACTTCGTTTCCATGGATAGGTTGTGCACGAATTCCTTTTCCATCTCCGCGTCCTCGGGGCGGATCGGGCGGATCGTGATCTCGGTGCCGTCGCTGAGCTGGATCTCCTTCACCAAATGGGTGGGGTAGGGGTAGACCGCCATGTGCGCGTAGGGGTCGGCGCCGGACGGCGGGAAATCGACCACGAAGCGCGCGTCCACGGCCAGCACGCCGTCCTCGTCGACCACCAGCGGGTTGATGTCCAACTCGCGGATGTAGGGCAGCTTGCAGACCATGTCGGACACCCGCAGCAGCACCTGCAGCACCAGCTCCTCGTTGACCGCGGGGATGTTCTGGTAGCCGCGCAGGATGCGGGAGACGCGGGTGCGGCCGATCAGGTCGCGGGCGATGAACTCGTTCAGCGGCGGCAGAGCGACCGCACGGTCGCGGATCAGCTCCACCATGGTGCCGCCGGCGCCGAAGGTCAGCACCGGGCCGAACACCGTGTCGCGCGCCACGCCGACGATCAGCTCGCGGCCGTGCGGCTTGCCGTGCATGCGCTCGACGGTGATGCCGGTGATGCTGGCGTCGGGGCGGGCGTTGCGCGCCGCCGCCATCAAGTCGGTGAAGGCATTGCGCACGGCCTGGGCGTTGCCGACGTTGAGGCGCACGCCGCCGATGCTGGACTTGTGCGTGATGTCGGGCGAGCTGATCTTCATCGCCACCGGGTAGCCCAGCGACTCGGCCAGGATCAGCGCCTCGGCGGCGGTGCGGGCTTCGACGGTGCGCACCACCGGAATGCCGAAGGCGGTCAGCAGCGCCTTGGATTCCATCAGCGACAGGGTGTTGCGTCCCTCGGCCAGCGCGTTCTCGATGATCAGACGAGCGCCCTGCACGTTGGGCTCGTGCCGGCGCACGGTGGCGCCGGGCACTTGCATCAGCAGGCGCTGGTTGTGCTGGTACTGCGCCAGGTAGCTGAACGCCTCGACCGCCGCTTCCGGCGTGTCGAAGTGCGGTACCCGGCTGCCGGCCAGGCGCTCGCGCGCCTCGCGTACCTGGTTCTCGCCCAGCCAACAGGCCAGCACCGGTTTCTCGCTGGTCTTGGCCGCGGCCAGCACCTGCTCGGCCACCGCCAGCGGCTCGCTGCTCGCTTGCGGCGCGAGCATGGTCAGCACGCCGTCGACGTTGTCATCGGCCAGGCAGGCGGTGACGGCATCGTGGTAGCGCTCGGGCGTGGCACCGGCCAGCAGGTCGACCGGGTTGGCGACACTGCCGCGGATCGGCAGCAGCTCCTTCAGCCGCCGTTGCGTGGCCTCGCTTAAGTCCGGCACGGCGATACCCAGATCGACCGCGCGGTCGGTGGCGATGATGCCGGGGCCGCCGCCGTTGGTGATGATCGCAAGGCGCTTACCGTTGGCGCGATAGCCGCTGGACAGCACGGCGGCAGCCGAGAACATCTGCTCGATGGTCAGCGCGCGCACCGCGCCGGCGCGCGCCAGCGCGGCGTCGAACACGTCGTCGGCGCCGACGAGGGCGCCGGTGTGCGAGATCGCCGCGCGCGTGCCCTCGGCATGGCGGCCGGCCTTGATCACGATCACCGGCTTCAGGCGGGCGGCGGCGCGCAGCCCGCTCATGAAGCGACGGGCGTGATGGATACCCTCGATGTAGAGCAGGATGCTGCGGGTTTCGCGGTCGGTGGCGAGATAGTCGAGGACGTCGCCGAAATCGACGTCCAGCGTATCGCCCAGCGACACCATGCAGGAGAAGCCGATCTTGCGGGCATGGGCCCAGTCCAGGATGGCGTTGCAGATCGCGCCCGATTGCGACACCAGGGCCAGGTTGCCGGGCAGCGCCACGTTGCGGCTGTTGGTGGCGTTCAGCCCGATGGCGGGGCGCATCAGACCGACGCCGTCCGGGCCGATGATGCGCACGCCGTGCTTGCGCGCGACCTCCAGCACCGCCTTCTCGTGCTTGACGCCGGCGCTGCCCAGGCCGCGGAAGCTCGGGGAGAGCACCATCACCGCCTTGATGCCGCGCCCCGCGCACTGGCGCACAACCTCGGGTACGGTCGGTGCGGGGCTGGCGATCACGGCGAGGTCCACCGGCTCGGCGATGGCGGTCACGCTCGGGTAGCTCTTGAGCCCGTCTACGGAGCCGTGGCGCGGATTGACTGGAAACAGCGCGCCCTTGAACCCGCCGCTGCGGAGATTCTGAAACACCCGCTGACCGGCCGAGTTGGGACGGTCGCTGGCACCTATCACGGCGATCGCCGACGGATTGAAGAAGTCTCGCAGGTAGTGCGTTGTCATATGGCCTCTTCCGGTAGCCGGGCGCAGGGCGGGATCGGGCGGCATAGCCGTGCGATCCATGAGAGCCTATTTCAGTAGATCGGATGCATCGTGCCCGCGCCGGCGGGCGCAACCCGGCCGCTGCGGTGCTGTCATGCCACATTCGGTCCAATGAAATAGGCTCATAAGTAGAATACCGCGCCCGCTAGCGTTGTGGTGGCCGCCGGCATCCGGCGGCGAGCGGCATGGGCATCGGCGTTATAATCCCGCCCGCATCGTTGCTTGGAGTGCTCAGCCTTGAAGAACACACAGCCCATGAGCCGCAGCACGCGCCGCCGTCTGCAGACCCGCGCCGCATTGATCGACGCCGGACATGCCGTCATGGCGGAGAAGGGGCTGGAAGGGGCCACCATCAACGAGATCACCGAGGCCGCCGACGTCGGCTTCGGCTCGTTCTACAACCATTTCGAGTCGAAGGAGGCGCTGTTCGCCGCCATCATCGAGGCCAAGGTCGAGCCGGTGTGCCGACGCCTGGACGGCCTGCGCCAGCAAAGCCGCGACTGCGCCGAATGGTTGGCCGCGGGCATCCGCCACTCGCTGCGTCAGGTCACCGAGGACAGCACTTGGGGTTGGTTCATCTACCGCATCGGGCCGTGGATGCTTCGGCACCAGGCCGGCCTGGTGGGGCAGATGGCGCAGCTGATCCGCTTCGGCATCGAAAAGGAACGATTCCGTACGTCGGACCCCGACATGGCGGTGACCGTGGCCACCGGCGGCATCATCGCCACCATCTCGGCCATGCTGTATCACGATATCGGCGAGGACGGTCCGGAGCGGGTGGCCAAGCAGTGCCTGGTGCTGCTGGGTATCTCCGCCGATGAGGCGGAGGAAATCAGCCGCCGGCCGTTGCTGCCGCTGGAAGCCATCCCCGCGCCCGAGACGGATTGATCCGGGCCACGCCGCTTCGCGTTGCCAACCCGGGAAAATGATAATAGTCTCAGCTCTGATGTCTATCGCGATAAGCCATCGGGCGGGATGGATACTATGACCGAGGTTGTCGACATTCGAAGCATGCAGCCGCGCCGGCGCCATACCCGCGCGCGGATCGTGCAGGCGGCGCAGACCGTGATCGCCGACTGCGGCTTGCAAAATGCCACCGTGCTGGAGATCACCGAGCGCGCCAATGTCGCGTTCGGCTCTTTCTACAATCACTTCCGCGACAAGGACGCGGTGGTGCAGGCGGTGGTCGGTGAGCTGCGGCAGGAACTGACCGAGCACTGGAGCCGTTTGCCGGCGCGCTACCCGGATCCGGCGGAGCGGCTGGCGGCCGCGTTGTTCGCGGCGTTCAGCCGTGTCGACCGGGACCCGAAATGGGCCTGGGCGTTGTACCGCTCGGCGCCGGCCTTGTTGGGCGACGGCGAGCCGCTGTTGGCCTGGGTGCGGGAGTGCATCGACGAAGGCGCCACCCGCGGACGGTTCGAGGTCAGCGACCCGCAGCTGGCCACCGCCGCTTTCATCGGCGGCATGCTCGCGGTGCTGGTGGCGCACCTGAAGGGCGATCTCGGTCCGATTCCGCCCGAGTACCTCACCGCGCAATGTCTGCTGCCGCTGGGCGTGGGTGCCGAGCAGAGCCTCGCCGCGTGCCGGCGTATTCGCGAGCGCTCCGGTTCCAAGAACCTTTAATGTGAGGAAAGGCGGCGCGGCGACTTCAGTGTTCCGCGCCGCTGTGTAGCCGGCGCCGTTGCCACAGCATGCCCAGCCACAGCGTACCCACCACCAACGGCAGCGCTAGCCCCTGGCTCAGCTCCAGCGGTAGGTCCAGGCCGACTGTCTTCAGCGCCTTCAGCCCATAGCCGAGCAGGCCCATGGCGTAATAGCTCAGCACCACCACCGACAGCCCCTCGACCGTCTGCTGCAGCCGCAGCTGCATCTGGGTGCGGCGATTCATTGACGCGAGCAGATCGCGGTTCTGCGCTTCCAGCGCCACGTCGACCCGGGTACGCAGTAGATTCCCGGCGCGAGTGACCCGCCGCGACAGCCCCTCCAGCCGTTCCGCCACCGACTCGCAGGTGCGCATGGCCGGCGCCAGGCGCCGCTCCATGAATTTGCCGATGGTCTGCAGATCGTCCAGCCGCCGTTCGCGCAGGTTCTCGATGCGCTTGATCACCAGGGTGTTGTAGGCGCGCGCCGCGCTCAGCCGGAAGCTGGCCTGGGCGCTGAGCCGTTCGACCTCGGCGGCGATATCGGACAGCTCCTGCAGCAGGGCATGGTCGTCGTCGCGGCTCTGGGCGCTGGTCATGCGCTGGGTGAGCCGTTCGATGATGCGCTCGTTGCGGGTGATTTCCGGCGTCAGCTCGCGCGCCATCGGAAACGCGAGCAGCGCCATCATCCGATAGGTCTCGATTTCGAGCAGGCGTTGTACCAATCGGCCGGCGCGACGGGGCGCCAGGGCGCAATCCTGGACCAGGATGCGGCCGAAGCCGTCGTCGTGCAGCCTAAAGTCGCTCCATACCAGCGCCGCGCCTTCGGCCACTTCGCTGCAGGCCAGCGTGCCGGTTCCGTACAACCGCTCGATCTCGGCGGCCGAGCGCGGCTGGCTGGAGCGCGCCTCCAGCAGCAGGTGGGCGCCGGCCAGCAGTTGGCCCGGAACGCCGCGCAGCCAGTCGATGGGAAGAACGTCCAGGGCCGGGTCGGCGAACGGCGCCGAGCCGGCGCCGGCGAGGAAAACCGTGTAGGTGGAGAATTCCGTGTGCCGCTCCCAGCGCAGCCGGAATGGACCGAAGTCCCGGTAGAAGAACATGGCCGTCGGCGCCGGCGGAGCGACGTCGTAGCGACGGCAAAGCGCGGCCAGGTGCTCGCGGTCGATGTCGGCGGCGTCGCCCACCATGGCGATATGGGATACCCGCGCCGGCGATTCCAGCGCGATGAACGGCCGTGCGTGCAGCTCGGCCGCCACTGTCCGGCGCAGCGGATGCTCGCCGATGGCGAGCAAGCGGGCAGGGGAGTCGGCGCTGTCGACCGCGCTCATCGCACGCACCCCGAGCGGCTGGTCAATTCCGTTTGCAAACGATGCACTTGTCTCGTCTCCTTGCGAGTGCCGCGAGCAGCGGCCGCGCGGTTCCCGCGGGGGAATCACCGTGCACTGGCCGCATGCAGCGTCGTTTCGCGCGCATTGCAGCGAATTCGCAGCGAAGATACAAGCATTTGAAACGCCTCGCTCGGTCGCCGTTGACAGCGGCGGGGGCCGACGCGTAAGGTCAAACGTATGTTTGAATCGAGCGACCGTTTGAGGCGGAGAATGGCTGAACACTCGGATACCAAGGAACGCATCCTCGATGCGGCCGAAGCGCTGTTCGCGGAACTGGGCTTCGCACCCACCTCGATGCGCAATATCACCGGTACCGCGGGAGTGAACCTCGCCGCGGTCAACTATCACTTCGGCTCCAAGGAGGAGCTGATCAAGGCGGTGTTCACTCGCCGCCTGGCGCCGCTCAACGCCGAGCGCATCCGCCGCCTCGAGCTGCTGAAGCAGGGCGAGCAGCCACCCACGCTGGAGCAGTTGCTGGAGGCGTTCATCGCGCCGGCGCTGGAGCTGAGTCAGGAGCACGGCGGGGTGGGCGACCGCTTCGTGCGGCTGGTGGGCCGTTCCTACACCGAGCACAACGAGGCGCTGCGCGACCACATGCACCAGATCAACCGCGAGCTGGTGACGCGCTTCAAGGCCGCTTTCGCCGAGGCGTTGCCGCATCTGCCCAAGCAGGAGCTGTCCTGGCGCCTGCACTTCCTGGTCGGCGCGGTCTCGTACACCATGGCCGGGCCGGACCTGGTGCGATTGATGGCCGGCGCCCAAATATCCGATTCAGGCAACGCCAAGGCCTTGCTGAGCAGGCTGATCCCGTTCCTTGCGGAGGGCCTGCGGGCGCCGCTGCCGGCGGACTTGCCGCAGCTGCAGCTCAAGCATGCAAGCTAACTAGTCGATCGAACGCACAGGAGGTGCGCTCTGATGTCCGCGCTGATTGCTTTGCTGGTTCTGTTCGCCGTCGCTTGGGCGCTTGCCTTCGTCGGCGCTTCGCCCGCCCTGTGGACCGGTGTGATCGCGCTGACATTGCTGGTGCTCGCGCTGAGCGGCATGCTCGGCGCGATCGGAACGGTGCTGGCGGCGCTGCTGTTCGTGCCGGTGGCGGTAGTGCTGAACGTGCCTTCGCTGCGGCAGCAGCTGATCACCGAGCGGGTGTTCGGCCCGTTCAAGAAGGTGCTGCCGGAGATGACCGCCACCGAGCGCGAGGCGCTGGAGGCGGGCGATACCTGGTGGGAGACCGACCTGTTCCGCGGCCGGCCGAACTGGCGCAAGCTGATCGACATGCCGGTGGCGCGGCTCAGCGCCGAAGAGCAGGCCTTCCTCGATAACCAGGTCGAGACGCTGTGCCGCATGGTCGACGAGGACGCGATCGTGCGCGAGCGGCACGATCTACCGCCGGAGGCGTGGGACTACATCAAGCGCGAGGGCTTCTTCGGCCTGATCATCCCCAAGGAGTACGGCGGCCGGCGCTTCTCGTCCTACGCGCAGAGCTGCGTGGTCACCAAGCTCGCCACCCGCAGCATTTCCGCGGCGGTGACGGTGATGGTGCCCAACTCGCTGGGGCCGGGCGAGCTGTTGCTGCACTACGGCACCGCCGAGCAGAAGGAGTACTGGCTGCCGCGCCTGGCCGACGGCCGCGAGATTCCCTGTTTCGCGCTCACCGGCCCCGACGTGGGCTCCGACGCCGGCTCCATGCCCGACTACGGCATCGTCTGCAAGGGCATGCACGAGGGGCGCGAGGTTCTCGGCATCCGCCTGAATTTCGACAAGCGCTACATCACCCTGGCGCCGGTCGCCACGGTCGTTGGCTTGGCGTTCAAGCTGTACGATCCCGAGCGCCTGCTCGGCGAGCGCGAGGAGCTGGGCATCACCTGCGCGCTGGTGCCGGCGTCGCATCCCGGCGTGGAGATCGGCGAGCGCCATTTCCCGATGGGTCTGGCCTTCATGAACGGCCCGGTGCGCGGGCGCGACGTGTTCATCCCGCTGGACTGGATCATCGGTGGGCCGGAGATGGCCGGCAAGGGCTGGCGGATGCTGGTGGAGTGCTTGTCGGTGGGGCGGGCCATCTCGCTGCCGGCGCTGGGTACCGCCGCCGGCAAGGTGGCCTACCGGATGACCGGTGCCTATGCGCGCATCCGCCGGCAGTTCAAGCTGCCCATCGGCAAATTCGAGGGTGTGCAGGAGGCGATGGCGCGCATCGGCGGCTATGCCTATCGCTTGGAAGCCGCGCGCCAGCTCAGCGCCAGTGCCGGCGACCTCGGCGTGAAGCCGTCGGTGGTGTCCGCCATCGCCAAGTACCACATGACCGAGATGATGCGGGCCACGCTCAACGACGCCATGGATGTCCACGGCGGCCGCGGCGTGATCTTCGGCCCGCGCAACTACCTGGGTTACGCCTATCAGGCCATTCCCATCGGCATCACGGTGGAAGGCGCCAACATCCTCACTCGCAACCTGATGATCTTCGGCCAGGGCGCGATGCGCTGCCATCCGTTCGTGCTGGCGGAGATGGAGGCGGCGCGCGCCGACAACCTCGACGCCTTCGACCGGGCGCTGTTCGGGCACGTCGGCTACGCCGTCAACCGCGGCGTTCGCGCCTTCACCTTGGGGCTGACCGGCGCGCGGCTGGCCCGGAGCCCGGTGGATGGCCCGACCGCCGGCCATTTCCGCCAGCTGGAGCGCATGAGCGCGGCCTTGGCTTTCGTCGCCGACGTCGCCATGGGCTACCTGGGCGGCGAACTCAAGCGCAAGGAGCGCCTATCGGCGCGGCTGGGCGATGTGCTCAGCCATCTGTACCTGGCCTCGGCGGTGCTGAAGTTTCACCACCAGGGCCAGCGGCCGCAGGCGGAGCTGGCCTATGTCCGCTGGTGCGTCGAGGATTCATTGGCGGCCATCTACCGGGCGTTCGACGAGTTCTTCGCCAACTTCCCCAACCGCTGGATCGGCGGGCTGCTGCGCGCGGTGGTGTTCCCGCTGGGGCGGCCGTATCGGCCGGTGACGGACAAGCTGGACGCGGAGGTCGCGCGTTCGATGATGCAGCCCGGCGCGGTGCGCGACCGCATTACCCAGCACGGCTACTGGAACGCCGAGCCGGGCGACGTCATCGGCCGCATCGAGCGCGCGCTGGCGCTGCTGGTGCAGGCCGAGCCGCTCTACGACCGCTTCCAGAAACTGGTGGCCAAGGGCGAGATCGAAGGCTTGGAATTCGAGCAGCGTTTGCAGTCGGCGCAGCGCCAGAACCTGTTCAGCGGCGACGAGATCGAATTGCTGCGCGCGTACGAGCAGGCCCGATTCGACGCGATCTTGACCGACGCCTTTCCCAAGGAAGCGCTGCTGCCGCGGCTGGCGGACGACGGCCGCGCCGTCGTCACCGCGCGATCAGGTCGAGCCGTTGGGGAATAGCTCGCGGAACCTGGCCGGCGCGGTGGCGATGCGGCGGCTGCCGTAATCGAAGAACACGATGCCGGTCTTCACGCGGGCGATCTCGCGGCCATTGTCGATGTTGCAGATGCGGAACACGAGGTCGCAGCCGTACTTGTTGAAGTCCTGGCCGGCCATCTGGATGCGCAGGCGGTCGCCGAAGAACGCCTCGGCACGGTACACCACGGCGGCATCGGCGACGATGATGCCGCGTCCGTCGATGTCCAGCTCGGCCAATCCGTGGTGGCGGAAGAAGCGCGCGCGGGCTTCGTGAACCAGGGCCAGAACCCGGTCGTTGCCGAGATGGCCGGCATCGGTGATGTCGGTGATCCGGACGTCGACTTCGGTCTCGAACAGAAACGTATCGGGTAGATCCAGCTCGATCCTTGCCATCAAGGCGTCTCCATGTGCTCGCCACCGGCCTGCTTCAGGGCCTGTTCCAGAGTCTGCACCGAACCCGCGCCGGTGAACACCCTAGGGCCGACCCGCAATGCCGGCACCTCGGCCAGCTTCAGTTGCTGCGCCAGTTCGACGTGCGACAGCAGCTTCTCATAGAACTTCGGGCCGCCCCAGGCCAGCTCGGCCACCTCGGCCAGCCCTTGCTCGCGCGCCAGGCCGAGCAGAACCTCGGGGTCGCCGATGTTGCGCCCGTCGACGAAGTAGGCGTGGAAGATCGAGCGGTGCAAGGCCGGAAACCGTGCCGGCTGCAGTTCGAGCGCGGCCTGCGCCAGCAGCAGCGCGCGCCGCGAGTTTGCGATGAGGCGGCGTTCGACGAGCGGAACACCGTCTTCCGCCGCCATCTGCGCCGCGGTGGCGTTGATCCGCGACCACTGCGCCGGTGTATGGCCGATTTCGGCGGGGGAGTGCCCCGCCACCGGAACGTTGGGATGGATCTCGATGAAGCGCCAGCGCAGCTTGAGCGGATAGCGCTGCGCCAGCCGCTCGAGCCGCGTGCTGGCCAGGTAGCAGAACGGGCAGGTGTAGTCGAAGAACAGACTAACCGGCACCGCTACCGCCGGGGTCATCGCGACACCCGGTTGTAGCCGTTGATGGCGGCGACACGGTAGGCCTCGGCCATGGTCGGGTAGTTGAAGGTGGTGTTGATGAAGTAGAGCAGGCTGTTGGCCTCGCCGTGCTGGGCCATGATGGCCTGGCCGATGTGCACGATCTCCGCCGCTTGGTCGCCGAAGCAGTGGATGCCGAGCAGCTGCAACGTCTCTGTGTGGAACAGCAGCTTGAGCATGCCCACGGTCTGGCCGGAGATCTGCGCGCGCGCCAGATCCTTGAAGAAGGCATGGCCCACCTCGTATGGCACCTTGGCCGCGGTCAGCTCGCGCTCGGTCTTACCGACCGAGCTGATCTCGGGGATGGTGTAGATGCCGGTGGGAATGTCGCGCGCCAGGCGCACGTCGCAGCGGCCCTGGGTGATATGGGTGGCGGCGAACCGGCCCTGATCGTAGGCGGCGCTGGCCAGGCTGGGATAGCCGATGACGTCGCCGACCGCGTAGATGTGCGGCTGCGCGGTCTGGTAGTCGGCGTTGACGTCGATCTGGCCGCGGCTGTTGGGCGTGATTCCCAGCGCTTCCAGGCCCATGTCCTGGGTGTTGCCGGTGCGGCCGTTGGCCCAAAGCAGCACGTCGGCCTTGACCCGCTTGCCGGACTCCAGGTGCATCACGATCTCGTGATCATGCGTTTCCACCTGGGTGTAGCTCTCGTTGTGGCGGATCAGCACGCCGAGCTCGCGCAAGTGGTAGCTCAGCGCGTCGGAAATCTCGTCGTCAAGGAAGCTGAGCAGGCGGTCGCGGGTGTTGATCAGGTCCACCTTCACGCCGAGGCCGCGGAAGATCGATGCGTACTCGCAACCGATCACGCCCGCGCCGTAGATGAGGATCGAGCGCGGTGTGTGATCCAAGCTCAGGATGGTGTCGCTGTCGAACACCCGCGGGTGCGAGAAGTCGATATCGTCCGGACGATACGGCCGCGAGCCGGTGGCGACCACGAAATTGGACGCGGTGATCTGGCGCATCGGGCCCTTGCCGGTGTCCACCTCCACCGTGTGCGCGTCGATGAAGCGGGCGCGCCCCTGCAGTACCGGCACCTCGTTGCGGGCATAGAAACTGGCGCGCAGTCCGGCTTGGTCCTGGATGACGTTCTGAGCCGCGCTCATCACCGTGGGGAAGGACAGCTTCTTCGGCGCCGCCACTTCGCGGAACAAGGGGTTGGCGTTGAACTCCATCATCCGCCGCACGGTATGACGCAACGCCTTCGACGGAATCGTGCCCCAGTGGGTGCAGCCGCCGCCGACCTCGCGATATTGCTCGATGACGGCGACGCGCTGCCCGTCCTTGGTGAGCTTCATGGCCGCGCCTTCGCCGCCGGGGCCGGCGCCGAGCACGATCGTGTCGTAGACTTGTTGCTTCATCACGGGGAACTACCTTTGCGTGGAATGCCGGCGCGGCCGTCGGGCGCGGCGCGGCGAAGCCGGTTCGGCGCTGGTCGCATGGACGAAGTGGGGGCTCACGGCCGGTTGGGCGACTCGTCGGATCGGCGATTGACCAGGATTATAACGACAGCCGCGCATGGCGGCGAAGATGAGGCCGGCCGGGCGAAAGCCGAGACGGAGCATGGTCCCGGCACGCGATGCAGCGTCCCTTAGAGTTCGTCGAGCACAGCCGTCGCCACGCCGGCCGCGCATTGCAGATGCGCGCGCAGCGCGGCGCGGAACCCCACGGGCGTCAGCACCAGTTCCACGGGATCGCCGAATCCGCGTTCGAAGCGCAGCACCGCGCTCCGGCCCTGCTCCAGTTCCGCCAGGAGCGCGTCCACGTAGGCGCCGTCGTAGCGCAGCAGGGAACCGAACGGATAGATGTAGACGTCCGCCAACTCGCGTTCCGGCGCCGGCTGCCAGGCCGTGCCGCGCGCGCTCAGCACGGTTCGCACCTCGGGTTGCGGCATGCGCGCCGGAACCACCGTCGCCAGGCTGCGGCCGTGGCCGTCGCGGCTGAAGGTGATGGTGCCGAACAACGGCACTTCATGGCTGAGATGGCAGGCCGCGCCGTCGCTGTCGCTGTGCCAGGCGGCTCGGTCGATCGGCGCGTGATAGACCTGTGGCGGCGCCGCGAGCGCGGGCAGCGGCAGCAGGGCGAGCAGCAGGTGACGGAGCGGTTTGCTGATGATCATGGCTACTGCCTTTCATCGGCAGGACGCGCGCCGGCTTGAGGGGGCGCCGACGAAAAAGGGCCCGCTCGCGGCGGGCCCTCGCGGCGAAAGCGAACGGCTCAGGCGGCGCGGCGCGCCAGATTACGCAGCACGAAGTGCAGGATGCCGCCGTTGCGGTAGTACTCCCACTCGTTCGGCGTGTCGATCCGCACCAGTGTCTCGAATTCCTTGCTGGAACCGTCCGGCGACTTGGCGGTGACCTTGACGTAGCGCGGCTTGCCTTCCAGCGAGCCGACGCTGAAGGTTTCCTTGCCGGTCAGGCCTAGTCCCTCGGCGCTGTCGCCGGGTTTGAACTGCAGCGGCAGCACGCCCATGCCGACCAGATTGGAGCGGTGGATGCGCTCGTAGCTCTCGGCGATCACCACCTGCACGCCCAGCAGCATGGTGCCCTTGGCGGCCCAGTCGCGGCTGGAGCCGGTGCCGTACTCCTTGCCGGCCAACACCACCAGCGGCACGCCCTCGGCCTTGTACTTCATGGCCGCGTCGTAGATGAACATCTGCTCGCCGGACGGCTGGTGAGTGGTCCAGCCGCCCTCGGTGCCGGGTGCCATCTTGTTCTTCAGGCGCACGTTGGCGAAGGTGCCGCGCATCATCACCTCGTGGTTGCCGCGGCGCGAGCCGTAGGAGTTGAAGTCCTTGGGCTGCACGCCCAGCGACAGCAGGTATTTGCCGGCCGGCGTGTCGGGCTTGAACGAGCCGGCCGGGGAGATGTGATCGGTGGTGATCGAGTCGCCCACGTAGACCAGCACGCGCGCGTCCTTGATGGTGGGGATGCCGCGCTCCTGCATGGTCATGCCCTCGAAGTAGGGCGGGTTGGCGATGTAGGTCGATTCCGGCCAGCTGTAGATGTCGCCGGTGGGCACTTTCAGGCCCTGCCAGTTCTCGTCGCCCTTGAGCACGTCGGCGTAGGAGCGCAGGAATGCCTCGCGATTGACGTTCTTGGCGATGGCGTCGGAGATCTCCGCCTGCGACGGCCAGATGTCCTTGAGGTAGACGGCCTTGCCGTCCTTGTCCTTGCCGATCGGATCCTTCGCCAGGTCGATCTTCATGTTGCCGGCGATGGCGTAGGCCACCACCAATGGCGGCGAGGCCAGCCAGTTGGTGCGCACGTCCGGATTGATGCGGCCCTCGAAGTTGCGGTTGCCCGATAGCACCGCCGCGACCGCCAGGTTGCCCTTGTTCACCGCCTCGCTGATCGGCTCGGGCAGCGGCCCAGAGTTGCCGATGCAGGTGGTGCAGCCGAAACCGGTGACGTGGAAGTTGAGTGCCTCCAGGTGCTCCAGCAGCCCGGCCGACCGCAGATAGCTCGGCACCACCTGGGAGCCGGGCGCCAGCGAGGTCTTGACCCAGGGCTTGACCTTGAGGCCGCGCTCGTTCGCCTTCTTCGCCAGCAGGCCGGCGCCGAGCAGCACCGCGGGATTGGAGGTGTTGGTGCAGGATGTGATGGCGGCGATCACCACCGCGCCGTCCTCGAGCTTGAAGGTCTGGCCGCCGTAGCTCACCTCCACGCCGTCGGCCGCGCGCTGCTTGCCGCGCGCGCTCAACTCCTCGCTGTAGGACTTCACGTAGGCGTCGAACGCCCGCGGCGCGTCGGCCAGGTCGACCCGGTCCTGCGGCCGGCGCGGTCCGGCCAGGCTGGGCACCACTGAGCCGAGATCGAGTTCCAGCACGTCGGAGTATTCCGGCGCGCGGCTGCCGGTTTCGCGCCACATGCCGGTGGTCTTGGCGTAGGCCTCGACCAGCGCGATCTGCTCCTCGGAGCGGCCGGTCAGGCGCAGGTAGTTCAGCACTTCCGCGTCGTAGGGGAAGATGCCGCAGGTCGCGCCGTACTCCGGCGCCATGTTGCCGATGGTGGCGCGGTCGGCCAGCGGCAGGTTGTCCAGGCCGTCGCCGAAGAACTCCACGAACTTGCCCACCACGCCCCTGGCACGCAGCATCTGGGTGACGGTGAGCACCAGGTCGGTGGCGGTGGCGCCCTCGGGCAGCTTGCCGGTGAGGCGGAAGCCCACCACTTGCGGGATTAGCATCGAGATCGGCTGGCCGAGCATGGCCGCTTCCGCCTCGATGCCGCCCACGCCCCAGCCCAGCACGCCGAGGCCGTTGACCATGGTGGTATGCGAGTCGGTGCCGACCACGGTGTCGGGATAGGCGCGCAGCACGCCGTTCTCCTCGCGCGAGAACACCACGCTGGCCAGGTACTCGATGTTGACCTGGTGCACGATGCCGGTATCCGGCGGCACCACCCGGAAATTGGAGAACGCGCCCTGGCCCCAGCGCAGGAACACGTAGCGCTCGCCGTTGCGCTCGAACTCGAGTTGGGCGTTCTTGCGCGGTGCGTCCGGCGTGCCGAAGTAGTCGACCATCACCGAGTGGTCGATGACCAGCTCAGCGGGCGAGAGTGGGTTGATCAGCTTCGGATCGCCGCCGAGCCGTGTCATGGCGTCGCGCATCGCCGCCAGGTCGACCACCGCCGGAACGCCGGTGAAGTCCTGCATTACCACCCGCGCCGGGGTGAAAGCGATCTCGGTGTCCGGTTCCGCCTTGGGATCCCAGTTCAGCAAGGCCTCGATATGGTCCTTGGTGACGTTCTCGCCGTCCTCGGTGCGCAGGAGGTTTTCCAGCAGGACCTTGAGTGAGTAGGGGAGGCGATCGACGTCGAATTTGTCGCGAAGCGCCGCGACAGAAAAGATTTCGTACTTTTTTCCTTTGACGTCCAAAGTCTGGCGGGCGCCGAAACTGTTGTTCATCGTTCCTCCCAATACGTGTTTGGCAGCTCCCGGATCCGGTCTGCGGGGGCAACGGGCGCGGGAGCGCCGCGGACGGTGGTTTCGAGCATAGACCAGGGGTTGCTGCGCGGGCAATTTCCGGGAGCAGGGGCTCGGGCTGGAAATGGAGCCTGCGGGCAGTGGCCTCAACCAGCGGCGAACATGAACCAGTGAGCAACTTCCGGTACAATCCGGAACCTTCGTCGCCGGACGCGCGGGGCGCGGCCCCATATTGCAGCCGCAGCTACCGGACGACACGACCTTCACACGGGAACGAGGCACTCAAAACATGACTGAACGGGTTCAGGCGGGCGGCCTTCAGGTCGCCAAGGTGATCTACGACCTGGTTGCCAACGAAATCGCGCCGGGTACGGGGGTGGACGTCCAAGCCTTCTGGACGGCTTTCGGCAAGATCGTCGAAGACCTGCAGCCCAAGAACCGGGCGCTGCTCGCCAAGCGCGACGAGATCCAGGCCAAGATCGACGCCTGGCACAAGGAGCGCCGTGGCAAGTCGGTCGACATGAACGAGTACAAGCAGTTCCTGCGCGACCTCGGCTACCTGCTGCCCGAGGGCGGCGACTTCCAGATCACCACCCAGAACGTCGACCCCGAGATCGCGCTGATGGCCGGCCCGCAGCTGGTGGTGCCGGTGATGAACGCGCGCTACGCGCTGAACGCCGCCAACGCGCGCTGGGGCTCGCTGTACGACGCGCTGTACGGCACCGACGTGCTGCCGGAGACCGACGGCGCCGAGAAGGGCAAGGGCTACAACCCGGTGCGCGGCGCCAAGGTGATCGCCGCCGCCGCCGAGTTCCTGGACCAGGCCGTGCCGCTGGCCAAGGGGTCGCACAAGGACGTCACCAAGTACGCGCTGGCCGAGGCCGGCGGCCGCAAGCAGCTGGTCGTGACCCTGGCCGACGGCAGCGAGACCGCGCTGCAGAAGCCCGAGCAGTTCGTCGGCTACGTCGGCGGCGACGAGCCGTCCTCCGTGCTGCTGCGTAACAACGGCCTGCACGTCGAGATTCAGATCGACCGCAACCATCCGATCGGCAAGTCCAGCGCCGCCGGCGTCAAGGACGTGGTGCTCGAAGCCGCGCTGACCACCATCCAGGACTGCGAGGACTCCGTCGCCGCGGTCGACGCCGACGACAAGGCCCTGGCCTACCGCAACTGGCTGGGCCTGATGAAGGGCACGCTGGCCGACACCTTCGAGAAGGGCGGCCAGACCATGACCCGCACCCTCAACGGCAACCGCGAGTTCACCGCCGTCGACGGCGGCAAGCTGACCCTGAAGGGCCGCAGCCTGCTGCTGGTGCGCAACGTCGGCCACCTGATGACCACCGACGCCATCCTCAACGCCCAGGGCGAGGAAATCCCCGAGGGCATCATGGACGGCATGATCACCGTTCTTGCCGCCATGCACGATCTCAAGCGCAACGGCAAGTTCCAGAACAGCACCACCGGCAGCGTCTACATCGTCAAGCCGAAGATGCACGGTCCGGAGGAAGTGGCCTTCGCCAACGAGCTGTTCGACCGCATCGAGGACGCGCTGGGCCTGGCCCGCAACACCCTCAAGATCGGCATCATGGACGAGGAGCGCCGCACCACGGTCAACCTCAAGGAGTGCATCCGCGCCGCCAAGGACCGCGTCATCTTCATCAACACCGGCTTCCTCGACCGCACCGGCGACGAGATCCACACCTCCATGGAAGCCGGCCCGGTGGTGCGCAAGGAGGCCATGAAGGGCGAGGCCTGGATCAAGGCCTACGAGGACTGGAACGTCGATAACGGCCTGGCCTGCGGCCTGCGCGGCAAGGCGCAGATCGGCAAGGGCATGTGGGCCAAGCCCGACGAGATGAAGCAGATGATGGAGACCAAGCAGGCGCATCCGATGGCCGGTGCCAACACCGCCTGGGTGCCGTCGCCCACGGCCGCCACGCTGCACGCCATCCACTACCATCAGGTGAACGTCGCGCAGCGTCAGGACGAGCTGGCCAAGCGCGCTCGCGCCAACCTGGACGACATCCTCACCATCCCGCTGCTGAAGGATCAGCTCTCCGCCGAGGAGATCCAGCAGGAGCTGGACAACAACGCGCAGGGCATCCTCGGCTACGTGGTGCGCTGGGTGGAGCAGGGCGTGGGTTGCTCCAAGGTGCCGGACATCAACGATGTCGGCCTGATGGAAGACCGCGCCACGCTGCGCATCTCCAGCCAGCACATGGCCAACTGGCTGTACCACGGCATCGTCACCGAGCAGCAGGTGGTCGAGACGCTGAAGCGCATGGCCGTGGTGGTCGATCGGCAGAACGCCGGTGATCCGGCCTACCGCAACATGGCGCCCAACTTCGACGACAGCGTCGCCTTCCAGGCCGCGCTCGACCTGGTGCTGAAGGGCCGCGAGCAGCCCAACGGCTACACCGAGCCGGTCCTGCATCGCCGCCGCCGCGAGGCGAAGGCGAAGTACGGCTGCTAACGCCGTCAGCGTCCGACAAGAAGCCCGGCGCGAGCCGGGCTTTTTTTATGCTTCGTGGCCGAGCAGTTCGTTTACCGCCGTCAGCATGCGGCGTCGGCGGAACAGCAGGTCCAGGCGGCTGCCGCCGCGATCGCGCCACAGGCTGATCGCCCGAATGGCGGCCAGCAGCAGGGCGCGGATGAGGTCGGTGTTGCTGGTCTGCTCGAGGTGGCTGCGTTCGCCGGCGATCATGATGCGCGGGCGCAGGTCGCTGATCTGCTCGCTGTAGAGCGAGGCCAGCGCGGCATAGGTGCCGGCCGACGGCTGGCCGCCGAAGAACTCGATCTGGCGGCGCGCGCGCTCCAGTCCCGCCGTGATCGCCTGCAGCCGCTCCGGCTGCTTGCGCAGCTTGCTTTCCAGATGCAACAGGGCGATGGCGTAGCGGGTGAGTTCCACGTCCTTGGGACGTTCGAGCTGGGCGCGCAGGGCGACCATTCCCGGCCGCAAGGCGCGCACGCCGCCGTACAGGGCCGCGACGTTGGGCTGGTAGGGTTTGAGCAGGCCCTGCATGCAGGTGCTGACCAGCGTCGGGTCGGCGCGGCCGCGCCGGGCGATGTCTATGATCAGGGTCAGCGCTTGAAACGCCGCGGCCAGCGCGGCGGTCTGTTGCGTGAGCTTAGTCATGCCGTTCCGATCGCAGTGGTTGGCGCGTGTCGATGATGCCGCCGCCGAGACAGGTCTCGCCTAGATAGAACACCACCGACTGACCCGGCGTGACCGCCCGTTGCGGCTGGTCGAAGCGAACGCGCACGCGGTCGGCGTCGATCGGCTCGATCAGGCACGGCTGGTCTTCCTGCCGGTAGCGGGTCTTGGCGGCGCAGCGCAGCGCGGCCGTGGGGCCGCGGCCGTCGACCCAGGACAGCTGGTTCGCCTCCAGCCCGGTCGACAGCAGCAGCGGATGGTCGTGGCCGGCGGCGACGATCAGGGCATTGCCCGCCATGTCCTTGTCCACCACGTACCAGGGCGTGCCGTCATGACCCTTGACGCCACCGATGTTCAGGCCTTGGCGCTGGCCCAGGGTGTAGAAGCTCAGGCCATGGTGCTCGCCGATGACGCGCCCTTCCGGGGTGCGGATCGGGCCCGGCTGGCGCGGCAGGTAGCGGGAAAGGAACTCGCGGAAATCGCGCTCGCCGATGAAGCAGATCCCGGTGCTGTCCTTCTTCGCGAAGTTGTCGAAGCCGGCCTGCTCGGCCAGGCGGCGCACCTCGGGCTTGTGCATCTCGCCGATGGGAAACAGCGCGTGCTTGAGCTGCGCCTGGCCCAGGGTGTAGAGGAAGTAGCTCTGGTCCTTGTTGCCGTCCAGCCCCTTGAGCAAGCGGTAGCCGTCCTCGCCGTGCGCCACGCGCGCGTAGTGGCCGGTGGCGACGTAGTCGGCGCCGAGCCGCCGGGCGTATTCGAGGAAGGCCTTGAACTTGATCTGCTGGTTGCAGAGCACGTCCGGGTTGGGCGTGCGCCCCGCCGCGTATTCGGTCAGGCAGTAGTCGAATACCTGCTGCTTGTACTCGCGCGCGAAGTTGGCCTGGTGCAGCGGTATGCCCAGCTCGCCGGCCACCTGCTTGGCGTCCTGCAGATCCTGCTCGGCGGTGCAGTGGGTGGCGCTGTCGTCGTCCTCCCAGTTCTTCATGAACAGGCCTTCGACCTGCCAGCCTTGTTCCAGCAACAACAGCGCCGCCACGGCGGAATCGACGCCGCCGGACAGACCGACGATGACCCGGCGAGAGCCTTCAGACACCGGCAATATCCTTAATCACGTCCAATGGATAGCGACTACCCTTGAGGTAGTCCTCGACCCCGCGGGACACCAGCGGGCTGCGATGGCGCTCGGCCTGCTGAGCGAACTCCTCGGCGCTGAGCCATAGCGCCCGGACGATGCCCGTATCCAGGTCGCGCTCGGCGTCGTGGCCGAGCGCGGCGGCGCTGAAGCAGAAGCGGAAGAAGGTTTCGCCGTCGCGGGGCGAGCGCCAGCGGTAGACGCCGATCAGCGCCTCCGGCCGGACGTGCCAACCGGTTTCCTCGAGCGTCTCGCGCACCGCCGCGTCGAGCAGCGACTCGCCGTCCTCGACGTGTCCGGCCGGCTGATTCAGCACCAGGCGGCCGTCGATCAGCTCTTCCACGAACAGGAAACGGCCGTCGCGTTCGAGCAGGACGGCAACGGTTACATGGGGATTCCAGCGCATGCGCTACGTATCCTTGGATGGAACCAAGACGGGCCGGACCGACTCGTCGTCGCAGGGCGACTGGTCGAAGGTCTCGTCGAAGAAGTCCGGCTTCATCAGCTCGATGAACCGCTTGGCCTGGGGTGAGAGAAATTTGCCGCGGCGAATCATGACCCCGTAGGTCCGTTTCGGGAAGACGTCCGGGATCGGTCGCACTTCCAGGCGCTCGTTGTTGACCAGGCAGATGTTGCTGGCGATGGAGATGCCGAAACCCATCTCCACGTAGCGCTTGACGGTCTCCCAGCCGCCGACCTCAAGGCGCACCCGGTAGGGGATGCTGTGCTGCTGGAACACCAGGTTGACCAGGCGCCAGGTGGTGAGATGCCGCGGCGGCATGATCAGCGGCTCGTTGGCGATGTCCTCGAGGCTGATCGCCTCCTTGCGCGACAGCGGGTGTCCCTTGGGCATGATCAACGACAAGCCGAACGAGTAGACCGCGCGGTAGAGGATGTCGTCGGGCAGATCCAGGATCGAGCCCACGCCGAAGTCGACTTCGTCGCTGCGCAGCGCCTGTTGCATGTCCTTGGTCGACACCTGGTGCAGCTTCACCCGGATGCCGGGATACTGCGCGATGAATTCCTTGAGCAGGTCGGGCAGGATGTAGAGCGTGGTCGATTCGCCCGCGGCGATGTCGAGCCTGCCGGAGTGCAGGCTTTCGCTACGGGACTGGAAGCGCTCGGACAAGGAGTCGATGCCGTCGACCAGCGGCTGCGCCAGTTCGTACAAGGTCTGGCCGTCCGGCGTCAGGCGAATGCGCGGTCCGCGCCGTTCGAACAGTGTGATACCCAGTTCGCGTTCCAGCGCCTGGATCTGCAGCGAAACCGAGGGTTGACTGAGGAACAGCCGCTCGGCGGCCTTGGAAATGCTGCCGGACTGCGCGGCATAGCAGAACGCGCGCAGCTGCTTGACGCGGTTGTGCTTGTAGTAGACTCGGCCACCCGACTTCGGCAAGTCCCCTCACTCCCGGCATCTTCATTACGCGAACCAATATTGAAAATTGACACAATTGGCTTGTCAAATGGTGCGATGCCGCAATAGACTCCGGGTTCGCATTGCGAGCGGCCCTGCAGTTATACTTGCGCGCCGCGCGCCCACCGGGGTGCTCAAGCAGCCTCAGCGCATACCCTTGCGCTTGGGAACATCGAGATGCTGCACGGTGCCAGTTGTTGTTTCGGTACGCCAACCGCCCATCCGACCGACTGGCCCATTCGGCCTGACCGCCCGTACTGGGGCGAGAAGGCGCATTCAGACCGGCCGCGCCCGGGTCTGAGTGTTGAACCTTCCCGAAAGGATTCACGGAAAGCGGGTGCTTGACGACGCCTTCGCCGGCATCGTCGGGTTTTGTCCGGTCGTCGACGCGTTTCGCTCGGCGCGGGCGGAACCAGCTGTCCGTGACGGACGGGTTTGCTCTTGATAGACATAGCCGGGCTGACTCGGGCCCGGTCTTGGCATCCACTCCTTAAGACAACGGGATCGACCATGTCGCAGTACGCCAAAGATATCGAAGCCGTCTCGGCTTTGCGCCAGGCTCAAGAAGGGCGCTGGAACGCCATCAACCCCGAGCATGCCGCTCGCATGCGCGCTCAGAACCGCTTCAAGACCGGTCTGGATATCGCCAAGTACACCGCGAAGATCATGCGCGAGGACATGGCGGCGTACGACGCGGATCCGTCGAAGTACACCCAGTCCCTCGGCTGCTGGCACGGCTTCATCGCCCAGCAGAAGATGATCGCCGTCAAGAAGCACTTCGGCACCACCCGCGGCCGCTACATCTACCTGTCCGGCTGGATGGTCGCCGCGCTGCGCAGCGAGTTCGGTCCGCTGCCCGACCAGTCCATGCACGAGAAGACCGCCGTGCCGGCGCTGATCGAGGAGATCTACACCTTCCTGCGCCAGGCCGACGCTTGGGAGCTGAACCACCTGTTCCGCGCCCTGGAAGAGGCCAAGAAGGCTGGCGACAAGGCCAAGTACGACGAGATCCTGAACAAGATCGAGAACCACGAGACCCACGTGGTGCCGATCATCGCCGACATCGACGCCGGTTTCGGTAACGCCGAGGCGACCTACCTGCTGGCCAAGAAGATGATCGAGGCCGGCGCCTGCGCCATCCAGATCGAGAACCAGGTGTCCGACGAGAAGCAGTGCGGTCACCAGGACGGCAAGGTCACTGTGCCGCACGACGACTTCCTGCAGAAGATCAACGCCGTGCGTCTGGCCTTCCTCGAGCTCGGCGTGGACGACGGCGTCATCGTCGCCCGTACCGACTCGCTGGGCGCCGGTCTGACCCAGAAGCTCGCCGTCTCCAAGGAGCCGGGCGACCTGGGCGACAAGTACAACAGCTTCCTCGACGGCGAAGTGATCACCGACGCCTCCCAGATCGGCCCGGGCGACGTGGTCATCAAGCAGAACGGCAACCTGGTCAAGCTGAAGCGCCTGGCTTCCGGCCTGTACGAGTTCCGCAAGGGCACTGGTGAGGATCGCGTCGTCCTCGACTGCATCACCAGCCTGCAGAACGGCGCCGACATGATCTGGATCGAGACCGAGAAGCCGCACGTCGGTCAGATCGCCGGCATGGTCAACCGCATCCGCGAAGTGGTGCCGAACGCCAAGCTGGTCTACAACAACAGCCCGTCCTTCAACTGGACCCTGAACTTCCGTCAGCAGGTGTTCGACGCCTGGCAGGCCGAGGGCAAGGACGTGTCCCAGTACGATCGCGCCAAGCTGATGAGCGCCGAGTACGACCAGACCGAGCTGGCCATCGAGGCCGATCGCTGGACTCAGAACTTCCAGCGCGAGGGTTCCGCCAAGGCCGGTATCTTCCACCACCTGATCACGCTGCCGACCTACCACACCGCCGCGCTGTCGACCGACAACCTGGCGAAGGGCTACTTCGGCGAGCAGGGCATGCTGGCCTACGTCGCTGGCGTCCAGCGTCAGGAGATCCGTCAGGGCATCGCCACCGTGAAGCACCAGGACATGGCCGGTTCCAACATCGGCGATGACCACAAGGAGTTCTTCGCCGGTGAGGCCGCTCTGAAGGCCGGTGGTAAGGAAAACACCATGAACCAGTTCAGCTAATAGAGCTGAACGGTCGTTCGGAGTGGCGCGAGCCATAGCCGATCGACCCTGGTGGCTTGAGAGGCCGTTCGCCCCCCGGGGCGAGCGGCTTTTTTTTCGCCCGCGGCCGACAAAGCGCCGCGAGCACGGTGAATCCCCAGCTTGAACGACCATCTTCCGGCGCCATGTTCAAACCCGGAAGCGCGAAACCGCTTCGGGTTCCTTGTCTTCGGGAAATACCCGCGCGCGATTTGGATGGAGTTGCCGGGTCTCTTACACTATCCAGGCAACTACTGTGTTTACCGGTGTGAAGGAGCTATGGCGGAGCACACCAAGCGCGATCGGGACGAAGGTCTTGCGGTTCAGGAAGCGCGGCCGGAGCTTAAGCGGCCGCCGCTGTACCAGGTGGTATTGCTCAACGACGACTACACCCCGATGGAGTTCGTCGTCGAGGTGCTGGAGCGGTTCTTCAGCATGGACCGGAGCAAGGCGACGCAAATCATGCTTCACGTACATACTCGTGGTAAGGGTGTATGTGGAGTATTCAGTCGGGATGTGGCCGAAACCAAGGTGGAGCAGGTCAACCGGTACTCGCGCCAGCATCAGCATCCGTTGCTGTGCGTGATGGAACAGGCCGATTGAGCTATCCGAATTCGTCCAGGAACTCGTCTCGGCTGCGTGGGTCCAACGCAGGGCGCCCGCAATCGGTGCGTGGGACGCCAGGGGAGTGAGGTGACAGCGCATGTTGAGTAAAGAGCTAGAGTTCACGCTGAACCTGGCGTTCAAGGAGGCCAGGGAGAAGCGGCATGAATTCCTCACCGTAGAACACCTCCTCTTGGCACTGACCGATAACCCGGCAGCGGCCCAGGTGTTGCGTGCCTGCGGTGCCAATTTGGATCAGTTGCGGCGGGATCTGCGGACCTTCCTCGAGGAGACCACCCCGCTGCTGCCGCCGAGCGATACCCGCGAAACACAGCCGACGCTGGGCTTCCAGCGGGTGCTGCAGCGGGCCATCCTGCATGTGCAGTCGTCGGGGAAGAGCGAAGTCACCGGCGCCAACGTGCTGGTGGCCATCTTCAGCGAGCAGGAGTCGCAGGCCGTCTATTTCCTGCATAAGCAGAACATCTCACGGCTGGATGTCGTGAACTTCATCTCGCACGGGATCTCCAGCATGTCGGGCGACGAGGACATCACCGGTTCCAGTTCGGACGAGGACGCCACTTCCGAGCCGGGCAACAAGACCCCGCTCGAGGCTTTCGCCACCAATCTGAATCAGCGCGCGCGCCAGGGGCAGATCGACCCCTTGATCGGGCGCCGCCAGGAGATCGAGCGGACCATCCAGGTGCTGGCGCGGCGGCGCAAGAACAATCCGCTGTACGTCGGCGAGGCGGGCGTGGGTAAGACCGCCATCGCCGAGGGCTTGGCGAAGATGATCGTGGACGGCGAAGTGCCGGACGTCCTCAAGCACTCCACCATCTACTCGCTCGATCTCGGCGCGCTGGTCGCCGGCACCAAGTACCGTGGCGACTTCGAGAAGCGTCTGAAGGGGTTGCTCAATCAGCTCAAGAAGGACAAGGGCGCCATCCTGTTCATCGACGAGATCCACACCATCATCGGCGCTGGTTCGGCCTCGGGCGGTGTGATGGACGCGTCCAACCTGATCAAGCCGATGCTGGCCAACGGCGAGCTGAAGTGCATCGGCTCGACCACCTACCAGGAGTACCGCGGGATCTTCGAGAAGGATAGGGCGTTGGCGCGCCGTTTCCAGAAGATCGACGTGGGTGAGCCCTCGGTGGACGAGACCGTGCAGATCCTGCGCGGCCTCAAGGAGAAGTTCGAGGCGCATCACGGGGTGCGCTACACCGATCCGGCTCTGATCGCGGCCGCCGAGTTGTCGTCGCGGCACATCACCGACCGGCGTCTGCCGGACAAGGCGATCGACGTCATCGACGAGGCCGGCGCGCGCATCCATCTGGCGCCGCCATCCAAGCGCCGCAAGACCGTGGGCGTGCAGGACATCGAGGCCATCGTCGCCCATATCGCGCGGATTCCGCCGAAGCGGGTGTCGGCCAGCGACATGCGCGCGCTGGAAAGCCTGGAGAGCGACCTCGGCCGCGTGATCTTCGGCCAGGATCAGGCCATCAGCACGCTGGCGTCGACCATCAAGATGTCGCGCGCCGGCCTGGGCTCGCCGCAGAAGCCGGTGGGGTGCTTCCTGTTCGCCGGTCCGACCGGCGTGGGCAAGACCGAGGTCACCCGGCAGCTGGCGGAGACGCTAGGCATACCGCTGATTCGCTTCGACATGTCCGAGTACATGGAGCGGCACACCGTGTCGCGGCTGATCGGCGCGCCGCCGGGATACGTCGGATTCGATCAGGGTGGTTTGCTGACCGAGGAGGTCATCAAGCACCCGCACGCGGTGGTGCTGCTCGATGAGATCGAGAAGGCGCATCCGGACGTGTTCAACCTGCTGCTGCAGGTGATGGACCACGGCACCCTGACCGACAACAACGGTCGCCATGCCGACTTCCGCAACGTGATCCTGGTGATGACCACCAACGCGGGCGCCGAGCTGATGAGCCGGCCGTCGATCGGCTTCACGCCGCAGGATCACGCCACCGACGGCCTGGAGGCGATCCGCAAGAGCTTCTCGCCGGAGTTCCGTAATCGTCTGGACGCCATCATCCAGTTCAACCCGCTCGGACCCGAGACGGTGTTGCGGGTGGTGGACAAGTTCATCAAGGAGCTGGCCGCGCAGTTGGCGGACAAGCATGTGGTTCTGGAGATCGACGACGAGGCTCGCCTCTGGCTCGCGGAGAAGGGCTACGATCCGAAGATGGGCGCGCGTCCGATGGCGCGGGTGATCCAGGACAACATCAAGAAGCCGCTGGCCGAGCAGTTGCTGTTCGGCGAACTGTCGCAGGGCGGTCGGGTGAAGATCACGCTGGACGGCGACAAGCTCGGCTTCGAGCTCAGCGCCAAGGAGCTGGTCCACTAAGGCGAAAAGGCGCTCGCCGTCCGCGGCGGGCGCCTTTCCTTTGTCCGGAAAAGCTTGCGGAGCGGGGGAGGATCAGCGCGCGCGGTAGGTGATGCGGCCCTTGGTCAGGTCATAGGGCGTGAGCTCGACCGTGACCGTGTCGCCGGTCAGGATGCGGATGTAGTTCTTGCGCATCTTGCCGGAGATGTGGGCAGTCACGATATGACCGTTCTCCAGTTGCACGCGGAACATGGTATTGGGCAGGGTGTCGATGATCTTCCCCTGCATCTTGATCGAGTCTTCTTTCGCCATTAAACCTCTCTCTGGTTTCCCCTGAAATCAATAGGCGGCGTATCTTAGCAAAGTTACGCTACCCACAGTAGCTGGCCTCTTGTTCCACCCGCCGCCATTGCCCGTCGACGAATACCTCATGCGGGCGGAAGCCGCTCTTGTAACTCATTTGCTCGCACTCCGCTATCCAATAACCGAGATAGAGATAGGGCAGCCCGAGTTGCCGCGTCTCGTTGATCAGCCAAAGGATCGACAGCGTGCCGAGTCCGCGCTTGGGTAGCTCCGGCTCGTAGAAGGTATAGACCGCGGACAAGCCATAGGTGAGTTCGTCGACCACGCTCACCGCGAGCAGCCTGTCGTCCTCGCGGAACTCGTAGAAAACCGTCTGCGCCCAGGACGCGGTGAGAAAGTCCAGGTATTGCCGCGGCGATGGATCGGCCATCTGGCTGCCGGCATGACGGTGCGTGATGTAGCGCTGGTATAGCGCGAAATGCTCTTCGCGAAACGTCGGTGGGAGCACGTGGATGCGTAGCCGGGAGTTCAGCTTGAGACAGCGCCGATGCCGCCGGCTCGGAGCGAACTCCGCAACCGGGATGCGCAACGACTGGCAGGACGAGCACGACGGGCAGCCGGGCCGGTACACGTATTCACCGCTGCGGCGGAAACCCTGATCGACCAAGGAACTGTAGGCGCCGGCGTTCAAGGGCTCGCGCGGATCGACGAACAGGGTTCGCGCCCGCCGTTCCGGCAGGTAGGCGCATGGATGTTCGCCAGTCGCATAGATGGAGACCGCGCGTTGGGCCGGCTGGGTGTGGGGGTTCATGAGCGATAAATGGAGTCTGCGGTTGGTGGGGCCAAGGTCGCCGGGGCTGAATCGAAGCGCCAGGGGCCCGGTGCCCCCGGTAGCCGCACGGCCTCCGCGAGTCTGGCCAGGAACTCGGCGCGGCCGATCAACTGCGCGCCCATGCTCGCCAAGTGCGGGGAGGGAACCTGGCAGTCGATGAGCCGGAAGCCCCATGCCGCCAGCTGCGCGGACAGCCAGGCGAGCGCGATCTTCGAGCCGTCGGTTTCCCGGCTGAACATGGACTCGCCGAAGAAGGCGGCGCCCATCGCCACGCCGTACAGGCCGCCGATCAGCCGCCCCTCGCGCCGTACTTCCACCGAATGGGCGAGGCCGAGTTCGTGTAGCGCACAATACGCGTCCACCATCTCCGGCGTGATCCAGGTGCCGGGTTGGCCTGGCCGAGGCGCGGCGCAGGCCCACATCACCTCGGCGAAGGCGGTATCGGCGCTCACCTCGATGCGCGGATCGCGCAAGCGCTTGCGCAAGCTGCGGGACACGTGCACCTGGCCGGGCCAGAACACCGCGCGCGGGTCGGGGCTCCACCACAGCACCGGCTGGCCCTCGGTGAACCAGGGAAAGATGCCGGCGCGATAGGCCATCTTAAGCCGCTTCGGCGTCAGCGCGCCGCCGGCGGCGAGCAGTCCGTTCGGGTTGTGCAGCGCCATTTCCACGGGAGGGAAGGGCGTGTCCTCGTCGTCCGGGTCCAGCCAGAGCAGTCCGCGCATGGTCATCCGTCCTGCCTTCGGTAAGGGCTGCGCTCGGCGAGCGCCTGCATGTGCTCGTGCACGGCCGCCGCTTCGCGGCGCAGGAACTCGTTCACCGCGACCCGCAGCCGTGGCTGCGAGATCCAATGCGCGGAGCGGGTCAGGGTCGGTAGAAAGCCGCGCGCGATCTTGTGCTCGCCCTGCGCGCCGGGTTCGAAACGCTTCAGCCCGTGTCGCAAACAGTACTCGATACCCTGGTAGTAACAGGTCTCGAAGTGTAGTCCTGGCAAGGTTTCGGCGCAGCCCCAATAGCGGCCGTAAAGCGTGTCGTCACTGCGTAGGAAAAGGGCGGCGGCCAGCGGCTTCCCGGCGCGCTCGGCCAGTATCAGCAGCACCCGGTCGCCGAGCCGGCGGCCGAGGTCCTCGAACAGCGCAAGACTCAGCGGCGGAATGTTGCCGTATTCACGGAAGGTGTTGCTGTAGAAGCGGACGAAGGTGCGCCACTCGGACGCCGTGATGTCGCCGCCGTGGATCCAGCGGAACCCGACGCCGGCGGTCGCGACCGCGGCGCGTTCCTGGCGCACGTTCTTGCGCTTCTTCGCGCTCAGCGAGCCGAGAAACCCAGCCATGTCGCCGAAGCCGGTATCGGTCCAGTGGTACTGACAACCCAGTCGTATGCCGTAGCCGCGCGCGCAGAGGATGTCGGCTTGCTCGTGGGTCGGAAACAGCCAGTGCATGGAACTGTAGCCGGCGTCGTCGCAGAGTTGGCGGGCCTGCTCGGCTAGGGTCGTGATCGCATGCGTGCGGTCGACGTCGGGCCGCACCAGCACGCGCGGTCCGGTCACTGGAGAGAACGGCACCGCCGCGATCAGCTTAGGGTAGTAGGCGAGGCCGAGCCGCTCGTAGGCCTCGGCCCAAGACCAGTCGAACACGAATTCACCCCAGGAATGGCTCTTGAGATAGCACGGTGCCGCCGCGGCCAAGCCCTTGGCGTCGTACAGCAGCAGATGGTGGGGCAGCCAGCCCTTGGCCGGCGCGACCGCGCCATGGCGCTCGAGAGCGGCGAGAAATTCGTGCCGGAGAAAGGGATTGTCGGTGCCGGCCAGGTTGTTCCACTCGCCGGCGGCAATGCTCTCGAGTTCGTGACAGATGCGAAACGTCATGAATCCCCGCTGGCGCCGCCGCCGTCGGCTCGCGCGCCGAGACATGCTTGCTCGTCATCGGCTAGCGCTCGGCGGCCGGCCTGGAGCCGAGAATCAGTAGACGGCAGCGCCCGATTCGGCTCATGTACAATCGCCTCCGGTCTCGGCCGACAGGGATGCAATGGTGTCGGTCGGGGCGGTGGGCAAACCGGCGATCGGTGGTTGTTGACGCGGTGGCAACGCCGCTTGCCGAAGCACCCATCGCGTCGCCATGTTACGAACTGGCCGGTAACCGGTAAAGGCAAGCGGGATGCGTATAGCCATACCGAAAGAGAGCAAGAGCGCGGAAGGCCGGGTGGCTCTCACCCCGGCGGCCTGCCGCGAGCTTACCGAGCGCGGCCACCAGGTGTGCGTGCAACGCGGAGCGGGGGCGGCCAGCGGTTACGGCGACGCCGACTATCTCGCCGCCGGTTGCATGATCGAGCCGGATGCCGAGCATCTGTGGCGCGATGCCGAACTCATCGTCAAGGTCAAGGAGCCGAACGCGGCGGAGAGCGCGTGGCTGAGACCGGGTCAACTATTGTTCTGCTATCTACACCTCGCGGCCGAACCCGTGCTGGCCGAGGCGCTGTGTCGTTCCGGCGCGACCGCGATCGGCTTCGAGACCGTCATGGAGCCGGCGTCCGGTATGCTTCCCCTGCTGGCGCCGATGAGCACCATCGCCGGTACGCTGGCGGCGCAGATCGGAAGCCAGCTGCTGTATCGTCACCACGGCGGCAAGGGCCGCCTGCTCGGTGGGTTGGCCGGTGCCGAGCGCGGACGGTGCGTGGTGATCGGGGCGGGGAACGCCGGTCTGGCCGCGATCAAGGGCCTCGCGGCGCTGGGCGCGCAGGTGCTCGCCTTCGATCGCAGCGCGGATCGGCTCGAGCTAGCGCATGCGGTGGGTTCGGCGGTGACCGCGCTGTATGCTCATCCGGATGAGGTGGCGAAAGCCGCCGCGAACGCCGACCTGGTGGTTGGCGCGGTACTGGTGCCGGGCGCGGCGGCGCCTCGCGTGCTCAAGCGCGATGCGGTCGCGGCGATGGAGCCAGGGTCGGTCATCGTCGACATAGCGGTCGACCAGGGTGGCTGTATCGAGACCACCCGGCCGACGGACTACACGGATCCGGTGTACATCGAGTGTGGCGTGCTGCATTTCGCCGTGACCAATATGCCGGGCGCGGTTCCGCGTACCGCCACGGAAGCCCTGTCGGGCCGGCTGCTGCCGTACGTACTGCGCTTGGCCGGCGATAGCTGGCGAGGAGACCCGGCGCTCGCGGGGGGTGTTAATGTACATGCCGGCCAGTTGGTGCACCCAGCCGTGCGGGAGTCACTTTCTGTGGCAAGATAGCCTCGTCCATACAGGCAATTGCTAAACATTCTTAATAGAAGTTCAAGATCCTGTGGCTAAGGCAGATTCGGAAAAGGCCGCACCGGCGCTGGTGGGGCACCATGTGGTTCGCGGTCTGCGCGAAGGCGCGCTGTTCCTGCTACTGGCGCTGGCGGCCTACCTGCTGTTGTCGCTGCTGACCTACAGCCCTAGCGATCCGGGTTGGAGCTACAGCGCCAAGGTCAAGGAAATCCACAATGCCGGCGGCATCACCGGCGCGTTCTTCGCGGACATCACTCTCTACCTGTTCGGCTATCTGGCCTATCTGATTCCGGTGATGATCGCCATCGGTGCCTGGCAGGCGTACGCCTGGCAGCGCACCTCGGGGAAGGTGCACTGGGGTGTGCTGTCGTTGCGCTTCATCGGATTCGTGGCGACGGTGGTCGCCGGCGGCGCATTGGCGACCATGCATTTCAGGGCATTCCCCGGCACCGTGCCGCTGACCTCCGGCGGCGTGCTGGGCGACCTGGTCAGCGCCAGCCTGGTCAATGCCTTCAGCTTCGTCGGTGGCACGCTGTTTGCCCTCGCGGTGTTCCTTACCGGGGTCACCTTGTTCACCGGTCTGTCCTGGGTAGCGTTGATGGACCTGCTGGGCCGGCTGGTGTTGCGCGCCGCCGCCTTGCTCATGAATCAGATCCGTACCGCCGGCGACTACTACGCCGGCCGCAAGGCGCGGCAGGAGCGTGATCAGGTCCGCGCGCGCGAGGCGCGCAAGGTGGAGAAGCGCAAGCCGCCGCAAATCGAGCCGGTGGTAACCGTGGTGCAGCCGAGCGAACGCGCGGTCAAGGAAAAGCAGATTCCGCTGTTCGCCGGGCCGACCTCCGACGGGCTGCCGCCGGTAAGCCTGCTTGACCCGCCGCCCGAGCAGCGTAAGGGTTATTCGCCCGAGGCGCTTGAGGCGATGTCGCGTCAGGTCGAGTTCAAGCTGCAGGACTTCGGCGTGGAGGTCCAAGTGGTGGCGGTGCAGCCCGGGCCGGTTATCACCCGGTTCGAGCTGCAACCGGCGCCGGGTGTGAAGGTCAGCCAGATCACCAACTTGGCCAAGGATCTTGCGCGGGCGCTTTCGGTCAGCGCGGTGCGCGTGGTCGAGGTCATCCCCGGCAAGTCGGTCGTGGGTTTGGAAATCCCCAACGAGAACCGCCAGCTGATCGCCTACAGCGAGATCATCCACTCGCAGGAATTCGATAAGGCCACGTCGCCGCTGACGCTGGCGCTGGGCAAGGATATCGGCGGCCATCCGGTGGTGGCGGACCTGGCCAAGATGCCGCATCTGCTGGTGGCGGGTACCACCGGTTCCGGTAAGTCGGTCGGGGTCAACGCCATGATCCTGAGCCTGCTCTACAAGAACACGGCCGATACCTGCCGTCTGATCATGATCGATCCGAAGATGCTGGAGCTGTCGGTCTACGACGGCATCCCGCATTTGCTGGCGCCGGTGGTGACCGACATGAAGGACGCCGCCAACGCGCTGCGCTGGTGCGTGGCGGAGATGGAGCGGCGCTACCAGCTCATGGCCGCGCTCGGCGTGCGCAACATCGCCGGCTTCAACAAGAAGCTGCAGGAAGGGCGCGACAAGGGCGAGCCGGTCAAGGATCCGTTCTACCGGCCGCCGACCGATGTGCTGTACGACGAGAGCAGCCCGCTGCCGCCGGAGCCGGAGCTCGAGCCGCTGCCCTACATCGTGGTGGTGGTGGACGAGTTCGCCGACATGATGATGGTGGTCGGCAAGAAGGTCGAGGAGTTGATCGCCCGCCTGGCGCAGAAGGCCCGCGCCGCGGGCATACACCTGATCCTGGCCACGCAGCGGCCGTCGGTGGACGTGATCACCGGTCTGATCAAGGCCAATATCCCGACCCGCATCGCCTTCCAGGTATCGTCCAAGATCGACTCCCGTACCATTCTCGACCAGATGGGCGCGGAGAGCCTGCTGGGCCATGGCGACATGCTGTACCTGGCACCCGGAACCGGGCTGCCGCAGCGCGTGCATGGTGCCTTCGTCTCCGACGCGGAAGTGCACAAGGTGGTCGAGCACCTGAAGCAGTGCGGCGCGCCGCAGTACATCGACGGTCTGCTCGAGGATCCGGGCGAGGGGGCACCGGCGATCCCCGGCCTGTCCGCCGAGTCCAGTGGTGGCGAGTCCGATCCGCTGTACGACCAGGCGGTGCGCATCGTGATCGAGTCCGGACGGGCTTCCGTGTCCGGTGTGCAGCGCCGCCTGAAGATCGGCTACAACCGCGCGGCGCGGCTGGTCGAAGAGATGGAGAGCGCCGGCATCGTCGGACCGCTGCAGTCGAACGGTACCCGCGAGGTGTTGGTGCCGACGCCGGCCAAGGACTGAAGCTTTCTTGTCACGCGAGGAATCGATGTTGGGACGTCTGCTCTGCTTTGCCTTGATGATGCTGGCCGGCACCGCGTACGCGCAGGGCGTGCAGGCGCTGAGGGACTACTACCAGTCGGTGCAATCGCTTAGCGGCGAGTTCGAGCAAACCACGCGAAACGAGGCGGGGGAGACCATGGAATCCTCCAGCGGCACCATGTACCTGCAGCGGCCGGATCGCTTTCGCTGGAACTACCGCGAACCGTTCGAGCAGGAAATCGTCGCCGACGGCCGCAAGCTCTGGGTCTACGACCGGGAACTCGAGCAGGTAACCGTTCGCCCGCTGTCGGAGGTGTTGGGGCTGGGGCCGGCGCTGCTGCTCAGCGGCGACTACAAGACGCTGGAGGAGAGCTTCACCATCAAGAACCAGGGCAAGGGCTGGGTGCAGTTGATCCCCAAGCGCGAGGACTGGGATTTCCAGTCGGTGCGCTTGCGTATGGTCGACGGTGTGCCGCAGGTGGTCGAGGTGGACAGCGGCCTGGGGCAGATCACCCGCCTGGAACTGCGCCAACTGCAGCGCAATCCCAAGATCGATCCGGCCAAGTTCCAGTTCGTGCCGCCGCGCGGCGTCGACGTGATCGCCCCCGAGGGCGGCTAGCACGCGCCGCTGCGCACGCCAATCCACCGGCTGGCGGCACCTTCGCGCCGCCGCGGCTGGCCCAGGCGGCGGCGTGCGTTTCTACGCCGGCGCCTACGAGTTTACAATTCGCTCTTTGCGGCGCGCCGAGCGCGCCCGATCCCAACGCTATACAAAGGGTGCACCTAATGCTGGATCCGAAACGCCTGCGGGGCAATCTGCAGGAAGTCGCAGCGGCGCTGGAAAAGCGCGGTTTCCGGCTCGATGTCGAGCGCTACGAGGCCCTGGAGGCGCGGCGCAAGGCGCTGCAGGTCGAGACTCAGGAGCTGCAGAGCGAGCGTAATAGCCGCTCCAAGGCCATCGGCCAGGCCAAGGCGCGTGGAGAGGACGTGCAGCCGCTGCTGGCGCAGGTGGCGGATCTCGGTGAGCGCCTCAAGACCGCGGAGGCCGCCCTCAGCGCCCTGCAGGTCGAGCTCGAGGACTTCTTGCTCGGCATTCCCAACGTCCCGCACGAGAGCGTTCCCGAGGGCCGCAGCGAGGACGACAACGTCGAGGTTCGGCGTTGGGGCACCGTGCCCGCGTTCGACTTCAAGGCGCGCGACCATGTCGAGCTCGGCACCATCAACGGCGGAATGGATTTCGAGGTAGCCGCCAAGATTTCGGGTGCCCGCTTCGTGGTTCTCAAGGGCGGACTGGCTCGCATGCACCGCGCGTTGATCCAGTTCATGCTCGACCTGCATACCACCGAGCACGGCTATCAAGAGGTTTACGTGCCGTACCTGGTGAACGCGGACAGCATGCGCGGCACCGGACAGCTGCCGAAGTTCGAGGCCGACCTGTTCGGCGTGCGCGGCGAGCAGGGGTTGTATCTAATCCCGACCGCCGAGGTGCCGGTTACCAACTTGGCGCGCGACGAGATCCTCGAGGATGCCGAGCTGCCGCGTCGCCTGGTCAGCCATACCCCGTGCTTCCGGTCCGAGGCCGGCAGCTACGGCAAGGACGTTCGCGGCATGATCCGGCAGCATCAGTTCGAGAAGGTGGAGCTGGTGCAATTGGTGCGGCCGTCGGAGTCGTACGCGGCGCTGGAACAACTGACCGCGCACGCCGAGGAGGTGCTGCGCCGCCTCGAGCTACCGTACCGCGTCATGGCCCTGTGCGGCGGCGACATGGGCTTCTCCTCGGCCAAGACCTACGACATCGAGGTCTGGTTGCCGGGGCAGGACCGCTACCGCGAGATTTCCTCCTGCAGCAACTTCGAGGACTTCCAGGCCCGCCGCATGCAGGCGCGTTGGCGCAATCCCGCGACCGGCAAGCCGGAACTGCTGCACACCCTCAATGGTTCCGGGCTGGCGGTGGGCCGCTGCCTGCTGGCCATCATGGAGAACTATCAGGAAGCGGACGGCCGAATCCGCATTCCGGCCGCGCTGCGGCCCTATCTGGGCGGCTGCGCTTACCTGGACGAGCTCGGCCGCCGTTCCGCCTAACGGCCCGAGGCTACTCCTTGCTACCGATGCCGGCGGGCGGCGCTCAGCCGCCGTCCGCCGCCGGTATAGCCCGCGTCCGGCGGGTGTTGCGGAAACGACGCAATGTTGTATTCCGGTCGTAAGAAATTCGCTAAGGGGCAGCAGATTTTTCCCTACATCGCTGCCGGAAATTCCCGCATTTACCCCAGTAGTCTCGCTGCACTACCTTAGGCTTTGGCCGGTGACGCTACGTAAACGGCGCCCGCCAGGGAAGCCCACCAACCGCGCAGGCGGATGTGGTTTGCGACAACAAGGAAGGAGATGTACAGATGCCGCAGACGACTTCATCACAGGCAGCTTGGCATCGCGCCTGGGGTCCGGAAAGTGCCCAGGACGGCTTGCGAGCGCTGGCGCGAATTCTCGATGGGGCCAAGGACCTGGTGCGTCAAAGCGAGCAATCCCTCAACGAGGGCCTGCAGGCGACCGAGCAAGTCGTTCGCCACGGGTTGCAGCAGGAGCACGAGTGGCTGCGCATCTGGAACGACAGCATCGGCGATTCCGCGCTCGCGGCCACGAGCCGGCCCGCCCTGGAGATCAGCCGCCAGCTGCTGGAGCACCGCAGCCAGCTGTGGGATGCATGGTTCGCCCTGCACCGGCAAATCAGCTTGAGCCCGGTCGAACGGCTGATCGAACAGCTCAAGCCGGATGAGGAACTCATCCGCGGCTGGCAGGACCTGATCCAAAGCTGGTTCCCCCAACTCGGTGCATCGCAGCCGGACTCGGCCGAGCCGGAGGCCGCCGCAGCCGCGGAACCGGCAGTGGAGGCGAGCGTTACGGCCGAGACCGAGGGCGCGGTCGCGAAGCCGCGTAGTGGACGCACGGTTGCCGCGCGCGCGGCCACGGTGGCTTGAGCTGCCGCAGGTTGGCGACGCGAGCCCGTTGCTGCCCGGGGCAAGCGCTACTGACGTTCGGAACGCGCGCGATTGGAGCAGGGAAGTTCTCTCGTCGCGTGTTTCGGGGTGATTCGATGCAGCTCGACTCACCCCTACACCGAGGCTGAAGCGGAATGCGGAGGATTCGGTTCCGGTGCGCCAGGGCAGCGTCGACCGGCGTCACCATCGTCTAAACCATGGATGACCGGTTTGATTTCTCATGGACGAGGAGCGCGGGCACGGAAGCCCATCTCTTCTTACACGGCTAGGGCTTGGTCAACGAGCGCATCCGATCTAGTTCGGATGCGCTCGTTCGTGTGGACGGAAACCGCGCAGGGTGGGCGTCAGCGGTAGCTGAGATACGGGTCGAGCTCGGCGAAGAGTATCGCCCGCTCTTCCTTGCTCCGAGCTTCCACGGCTCGCTCGATGATCTCGTCGGTGACATGGGGCGCGAACAGCTTGATGAATTCCCGCATGTAGCCGCGTAGATAGGTGCCCCGCCGGAACCCGATGTTGGTGACGCTGGGGTCGAATAGATGATCCGCATTGAGCGCCGTGAGCTCGGTATCACGCTCGGGGTCGAACGCCATCGACGCGATGATGCCGATGCCCAGTCCAAGGCCCACGTAGGTCTTGATCACCTCGGAGTCGGTGGCGGTGAACACCACCTCCGGCTTCAGCCCCTTCTGCGCGAAAGCCTTGTCCAGCTTGGAGCGGCCGGTGAAACCGAACACGTAGGTAACGATCGGATACTTGGCGACGGCTTCCAGCGTCAGCGGTTGTACCTGGGTCAACGGGTGGCCCTTGGGCACGATCACGCTGCGGTTCCAGCGGTAGCAGGGAAGCATCACCAGGTCTTCGAACAATTCGATGGCCTCTGTCGCCACCGCGAACTCCACCGTTCCTCGGGCCGCCATCTCGGCGATCTGCATCGGGGTACCCTGATGCATGTGCAGGCTCACATTGGGATAGCGCTGGCGGAAATCGCGCACCACCTCCGGCAGGGCATGCCGGGCCTGAGTATGGGTGGTGGCGATGGAAAGGCTGCCGCGGTTCTCGTCGCGGTGCTCGGCCGCGATCGAGCGGATGTTGCGCACTTGTGCCAGCACGCGCTCGGCTTCGGCGATCACCTCGGCTCCGGCCGGCGTGATGTGACTCAGATGCTTGCCGCTGCGCCCGAAGATCTGCACCCCTAGCTCTTCCTCGAGCAATCGGATCTGCTTGCTGACACCGGGTTGGGAGGTGTAGAGCGCCTCGGCGGCCGCGGAGACGTTCAGACCGCGTCTAGCGACTTCGCAGATGTATCGGAGTTGATTCAGCTTCATGGGGCAAGGGTTCGCCTATAACCGTAGGTTCTATACCTAAAACAAACTATTCTTTTTGTAAATATGGCTCGGGGCCTATAGTGCGCGGCTTGTTGGGCCAGGGGTGACAGGCGCGCTGCATGGATTTCCAAATCGCCTACGCGCTCGCTGGCCTGGTTGTCGGATTCGCCGTTGGGTTGACCGGAATCGGTGGCGGCGCGCTGATGACACCGATCCTACACCTGGGGTTCGGAGTGCCGGTCGCCACCGCGGTCGGAACCGACCTGCTCTACGCGGCCTTGACCAAGACGTCGAGCGTCTATGTCCACGGCCGTGCCGGCTCCGTCAATTGGCGCGTCGCCGGCCTGCTGTGCCTGGGCAGTCTGCCCGCCGCTGTCATCACCGTCATCCTGATCCGCTCGCTGGAACTCGACAGCAGCCAGTTCGATCGCCTGATCGTCAAGACGTTGAGCTTCGCCGTGCTCACCACGGCCGTGCTGATCGTGCTCAAGAATCCCATCCAGCGAGCACTCGCGGCGGTGCGCCTTCCCGGCTGTCTGAGCGATTCGCGCTGTCGGAACGTGCTCACCGTGCTGGGCGGGGTCGTGCTCGGTTGCCTGGTGACGCTCACCTCGGTCGGCGCCGGGGTGCTGGGAACCACCATGGTGTTGTTCCTGTACCCCTCGCTCGCAGCGGTCGGTATCGTCGGCACCGAGCTGGCCCATGCCGTGCCTCTGACGTTGGTGGCTGGGATCGGTCACCTCAGTCTCGGTACGGTGGATTTCGCGCTGCTCGGTTCGTTGCTGTTAGGTTCCCTGCCGGGTGCCTATGCCGGCAGCCGGCTCGGTGCCAGTATGTCCGACCGGGTGCTTCGCCCGATTCTCGCGGTGATGCTGGTCTATATCGGCTGGCGCCTTGGATTCGCCTGAGCGATACGGACGATACATGACATTCCCACTCGGGTTGACGGTACGAGACTTGCCCTGCCTCGTGGTCGGCGACGGCCGCGATGCCATCGGCCATGCTGGGCGCCTCGGCGCGCTCGGCGCGCGTGTCGCTCTCATGACATCGCGAGCGCCGGCACTTGAACCCGCCGGAGTCGATTGGCTCGCGCCGACCGAGAGCGGCTTGGACGCCTACCGTTTGGTGCTGGTGCTGAGCGATCCGCCGCTGTCGGTGGAACGTGTACGGAAGGCAGTGGCGGCCGATGCGCTGGTGTACGTGCTCGGTCGGCCCGAGCTTTCCAACATCGAGTTGCCGGCAACGATCGCGCGCGGTGCGCTGTCGCTCGCGCTGAGCGGCGGGCCGGGCCCGGTGCTGGCGGCGCTGGCCGAACGGGCCTGGTCGGTGCTTCCCGCCGGGACCGATGCGTTGCTGGCCTGGGCGCGGCGGCACGAGGTCGACATCGCCGCAGCCGTTCCACGGCACGACGCGCGCGAACGGTTGTGGAACGATCTGCTGGATGGGCCGGCGGCCGAGTCGGTGCTGAGCGGGCACGAGGCCGACGCCGACCGTTGGTTGACCGAGCGCTTGCGCGCAGGCCACGGCCGAGTGCCCGCCGGCGAGGTGTACTTGATCGGCGGCGGTCCGGGCGATCCGGATCTACTCACGCTGAAGGCGCTGCGACTGCTGCGGCGCGCCGATGTGGTCCTGTACGACCGCCTCGTGGCGCCGGCGATCGTGGAACTCGCCCGTGACGATGCCGAGCGCGTCTATGTCGGCAAGAGCCGCAACGTGCATCCGGTGCCGCAGGACAGCATCAACGCGCTGCTGGTGCATTACGCCCGGCAGGGCAAGCGTGTGGCGCGGTTGAAGGGCGGGGATCCCTTCATCTTTGGCCGTGGCGGCGAGGAACTCGAAACCCTCATGGAAGAGGGCATCACCTTCCAGGTCGTGCCGGGGGTTACCGCCGCCAGCGGCTGCGCCGCCTATGCCGGCATACCGCTCACCCATCGCGACTACGCGCAGTCCTGCATCTTCGTCACGGGGCACCGCAAGCACGGTCGGCTCGATCTAGACTTCGCGCCGCTAGTGCAACCGCAGCAGACAGTGGTGTTCTACATGGGCTTGCAGGGGCTGGACGAGCTGGCGGCCGGCTTGATCGCCCATGGCATGCGGCCGGACATGCCGGCCGCGCTCGTGCAGCAGGGCACCACCAGCAATCAGCGCGTGATCAGGGAAACCATCGAAACCTTGCCGGAGGCGGCACGCGCCAGCGGCGTGGTCGCGCCGACCCTGGTGATCGTCGGCGACGTGGTGCGCTTGCGCGACAAGCTCGCTTGGTTCGAGGGCCGCGAGTCCGGCAGCGGCTTGTGGCCGCCGGTCGAGCGGTCCTGAGCGGCCACGGACCGCCGCGGCTGCTAGACTGCGATCTGTCAACCCCATCGTTTGCTGCGAGAGCCTGCCCATGCCCGCGAGTCTCGACGACAAGCTGGTCATCGCGATTTCCTCCCGCGCGCTGTTCGATATGAGCGACAGCCATCGCGTCTACGTGGAGCAGGGTGTCGAGGCCTATTGCCGCTACCAGGTGGAGCACGAGGAGGATGTGCTCGCGCCCGGTGTCGCTTTCGGACTGGTGCGCAAGCTGCTCGGGCTGAACCAGCAGCAGGATGCCACTCGGGTCGAGGTGATCCTGCTGTCGCGCAACAGCGCCGATACCGGCCTGCGCGTGTTCAACTCCATCGAGCACTATGGCTTGGCGATCACCCGCGCGGCATTCACTAGCGGCAGCAGCCCCTGGCGCTATGTCGCGCCGTTCGGCGCGCAACTGTTCCTCTCCGCGGACCCCGACGATGTGGTGCAAGCGCTGAGCCACGGTCACGCCGCCGCGACCATCCTGCCCTCGGCGGCGAGAGTGGCGGACGAGGGCGCCGCCGACGTCGGTGCCGATCAGGTGCGCATAGCGTTCGACGGCGACGCGGTCCTGTTTGAAGATGCCGCGGAGCGCGTGTACCGCAGCGAGGGGCTGAGCGGCTTCGCGGCCAGCGAGCGGGCCCAGGCGAAGCGGCCCTTGGAGGGCGGCCCGTTCAAGCCGTTCCTGGCGGCGCTGCACAATCTGCAATCGCAGTATCCCGCCGATGGCTGTCCCATCCGCACCGCGCTGGTCACCGCCCGCGGCGCGCCCGCGCACGAGCGGGTCATCCGCACCCTACGCAGTTGGAACATCCGCATCGACGAGGCCATGTTCCTGGGTGGGCTGACCAAGGCCGAATTCCTTGCCGCGTTCGGCGCCGACATCTTCTTCGACGACCAGCAGGGCCACTGCGATCTTGCCAGGCACCATGTCGCCACCGGGCATGTGCCGCACGGGGTCGCCAACGAGCGGCCGCTGGCCGACGCGTAACTGCAAGCCGCCAGAAGAAATTGTTGCTCTGGACTTTCCGAGGTGCAGCATCGCCTTTTCGTTCAAACCTTTATGCTAATCTGCAGGTCTTGACCGGCGCGCTTGCGCGGGTAGCCAAAAACGACTAACTTGTGCGCCGATCTCGCAAGCCCCGCCAGAGGGCGCACGTTCATCACTCGTAGGAGCCTCGCGTGGAAATCGTTTGTCTAGACCTTGAAGGGGTCCTCGTCCCTGAGATCTGGGTCAACTTCGCGGAGCTCACGGGCATCGAAGAACTTCGCGTCACCACCCGCGAGGTGCCCGATTATGACCAGCTGATGAAGTTCCGCTTGGGTGTGCTCGACCAGCACAAGCTGGGTATCCACGATATCCAGAAGGTCATCGCCAACCTTAAGCCGCTGGACGGCGCCAGCGAATTCCTGGCCTGGCTGCGCAGCGAATACCAGGTGGTGATCCTGTCCGACACCTTTTACGAGTTCGCCAAGCCCCTGATGGCGCAGCTCGGCTGGCCGACCCTGTTCTGCCACCGGCTGGAAGTCGACGACAACGGCCGTATCGTCGACTACAAGCTGCGGCTGCGCGACCACAAGCGCAAGGCGGTGGAGACCTTCAAGCGCTTGAACTTCCGCACCATCGCCGCCGGCGACTCGTACAACGACACCGCCATGCTGGGCGAGGCCGACACGGGCATCCTGTTCAGCCCGCCGCAGAACGTCATCGACGAGTTCCCGCAGTTCCAGGTCACGCGCACCTACGAGGAGCTGAAGGCAGCCATCCTCGCCGCCAGCCGCTGAGGTCGTCGGTGATGCGTGTTGCGATCATCGCCGACACCCACGGCTTCGTCGATCCACGCGTAGCGGACCAGGTCGCCACCTGCGACTACGCCGTGCACGCGGGCGATATCGGCGGTGCCGATGTGCTGTTGGCGTTGCAGCCCAAGCGCCAGGTCGTCGCCGTGCGCGGCAACAACGATGTGCGCGAGAAGTGGGACCGGCACGAGGTGCATCTGCTCGAGACGCTGCCGATGGAAGCGGTGCTCGATCTGCCGGGCGGGCGGCTGGTGGTGCTGCACGGGCAGGACACCGGGCCGGTGGCCGGCCGCTCGGAGGAACTGCGCAGCCGCTACCCTGACGCCCGCGCCATCGCCTACGGCCACAGCCACCAGCTTCTGGTCGACGACAGCGCGACCCCGTGGATCCTCAACCCGGGCGCCGCGGGCCGTACTCGAACCTTTGGCGGACCTACCTGTCTTGTGCTGGAATGCAGCGAGGACGGTTGGAGCGTGGAGGCGCTGCGGTTTCCGCCCCGGAAGTTCCGCGCGCTTTGATGCCGGGTATTCGCCGCGGTTCGTAGAACTTCTCGTTAGGTCGAGTGCGCCGCGGCGCGAACCGCTCCATCGGATCGTGGCCGTGCCCTCGCCATCCGGCGTTGCGGCGTTCTGATGTGGAACGACCACACTACGTCGGCCGCGCCTAGCCGTACCGGCCGCTCGAACCCGGCGCGCCCCATCCGACCTCCAGATAGGCTGTTATGACCGAGCTTGATCCGCGTCAGCAACTTGACCGTCTGCAGGCGGCCATCGGCCGTGCCTTTGGTCCGGCGCGGCCCGCCTTGCGCAAGCGCTTGGCCGGGCTACGCCGGCGGCTGCGGCAGCGGCAGCCGATCGATCGCGGTCTCGCTGAGCTGATCGGTGCGCTGGAAGTGGCAGAGCAAGCCGCCGAGCGCCGCCGCGCCGGTTTGCCGCGGCCGGAGTATCCGGCCGATCTGCCGGTGGTCGGCAAGCGCGAGGAGATCCTCGCGGCCATTGCCGCGCATCAGGTGGTGGTGATCTGCGGTGCCACCGGTTCCGGCAAGAGCACCCAGCTGCCCAAGCTATGCCTGGAGCTCGGCCGCGGCGTGAACGGCTGGATCGGCCATACCCAGCCGCGGCGACTGGCGGCGCGGACCCTGGCCAATCGCATTGCCGCCGAGCTGAACACCGAGGTCGGCGGGGCGGTGGGCTACAAGGTGCGTTTCACCGACCAGGTGGGGCCGGACAGCTACGTCAAGCTGCTCACCGACGGCATGTTGCTCGCCGAGATTCAGGGCGATCGCCTGCTCGAAGGCTACGACACCATCATCATCGACGAGGCGCACGAGCGCTCGCTCAACATCGACTTCCTGCTCGGTTATCTCAAGCAACTGCTGCCGCGCCGGCCCGACCTGAAGGTCATCGTCACCTCGGCCACCATCGATCCCGAGCAGTTCTCGCGCCACTTCGACGGCGCGCCCATCATCGAGGTCTCCGGCCGGACCTATCCGGTGGAGGTGCGTTACCGCCCGTTGCGCGACGAGGACGACGACGGCGACGAGCGCACCCAGCGCGCCGCCATTCTCGATGCCGTCGATGAACTCGCCGCCGACGGACCGGGCGATGTGCTGGTGTTCCTGAGCGGCGAGCGTGAGATCCGGGAAACCGCCGAGGCGCTGCGCAAGCATCATCCGCAGAACACCGAGATCCTGCCGCTGTACGCGCGGCTGAGCGCCGCCGAGCAGGCCCAGGTGTTCACGCCGGGCAAGCGCCGCCGCATCGTGCTCGCCACCAACGTGGCCGAGACCTCGGTGACGGTGCCCGGCATCCGCTACGTGGTGGACACCGGCCTAGCGCGGATCAGCCGTTACAGCTACCGCACCAAGGTGCAGCGGCTGCCGATCGAGCCCATCTCCCAGGCCAGCGCCAACCAGCGCAGCGGCCGCTGCGGACGCACCGCGCCGGGCATCTGCATCCGTCTGTACTCGGAGGCCGATTTCCAGGCCCGCCCCGAATTCACCGATCCGGAGATCCTGCGCACCAACCTGGCTGCGGTGATACTGCAGATGCGCGGGCTAGGGCTCGGTGAAATCGAGGATTTTCCCTTCATCGATCCGCCCGACAGCCGCTTCATCAGCGACGGCTACAAGCTGCTGCTGGAGCTTGGCGCGGTGGACAAGCACCGTCAGCTCACCGACCTCGGCCGTCAGCTCGCACGCTTGCCGGTGGACCCGCGCATCGCGCGCATCCTGCTACAGGCCAATCGCGAGGGCTGCTTGCGCGAGGCGCTGGCCATCGGCGCCGTGCTCAGCATCCAGGACCCGCGCGAGCGGCCGTTGGAGGCGGCGCAGGCGGCCGATCAGGCGCAATCCGCGTTCCGCGACGAGCGGTCGGACTTCATCGGCTATCTCAAGCTGTGGGACGCGTACCACGAGCAAGCCAAGCACCTGAGCGGGCGCAAGCTCGCGCAGTGGTGCCGCGATCACTTCCTGTCGCCGGCGCGCATGCGGGAGTGGGTCGACATCCACCGCCAGCTCAACGAACTGGTCAAGGGCATGGGGCTGAGCATGAACAGCGAGCCGGCCGAGTACGCGCCGCTGCACAAGGCGCTGCTCAGCGGCTTTCTCAGCAACATCGCCACCAAGGCCGAGGGCAGTGAGTATCTCGGTCCGCGCGGCATCAAGCTGCATATCTTCCCCGGTTCCGGCACTTTCAAGAGCCGCCCGAAGTGGATCATGGCCGCCGAACTGGTCGAGACGCAGCGGCTGTATGCCCGCGACGTGGCTATGGTCGAGCCGGAGTGGATCGAGGCGCTGGCGCAGCATCTGCTCAGCCGCGCCTACTTCGAGCCGCACTGGGAGCAACGGCCGGCCCAGGTGGCCGCCTACCAGACCACCTCGTTGTACGGGTTGGTGCTGAGCGCGCGGCGCAAGGTCAATTTCGGTCCGATCGATCCGGTGCAGTCGCGCGAGATCTTCATCCGCGACGGCTTGGTGCGCGGCGGCTTGCGCACCCGCGGGGGATTCTTCGAGCACAACCGCCGGCTGATCGAGGAGATCGAGACGCTGGAAGCGAAGTCGCGGCGGCGCGATGTGTTGGCCGACGAGCAGGCGCAGTACGCCTTCTACGACGCGCGCATACCCGACACCGTCTACAGCGGCGCCAGCTTCGAGCGCTGGCGCGAGCAGGCCGAGAGGCAGACGCCACGGCTGCTGTACATGCGCCGTGAAGACCTGATGCAGCACGAAGCCTCGGCGGTGACGGGGGATGAGTTTCCCGACCGCTTGGCCGTACTCGGCTTGGAGCTGCCGCTCGAGTACCACTTCGAGCCCGGCCACGAGTTGGACGGCGTGACCGTCGTGGTACCGCTGCCGGCGCTCAACCAGCTCACGCCAGAGCCGTTCGACTGGCTCATCCCCGGCTTGCGCCGGGAGAAAATCATCGCCCTGATCAAGGCCTTGCCCAAGGCGCTGCGGCGGCACTTCGTGCCGGCGCCGGACTACGCGCACGCGGTGATGCAGGCGGTGACCCCGTTCGACGGCTCGTTGCAAGAGGCGGTACGGCGCGAGCTCAAGCGCATGACCGCGGTCGAGATCCCGATCGATGCCTGGGACGCCGTGGAGTTGCCGCCGCACTTGCAGATGAACTTCAAGGTTGTTGATCCCAAAGGCAAGATCCTGGCGATGGGACGGGATCTGCGCCTGCTGCAGCAGCGCTTGGGCGGGCAGGCCAGCCAGCAGTTCGAGAGCGCGCGGCAGCAGCGCTGGGAGCGGGCCGAGGTGCGGCGCTGGGACTTCGGCGAGCTGCCGGAGTCGATCGAGTTCGAGCAGAACCGGGTGCGCTTGCGCGGCTATCCCGCGGTGATCGATCAACAGAGCTCGGTACGGCTGGCGCTGGTCGATTCGCCCAGCGAGGCCGCGCTGCTCACCCGCGCCGGCATACGCCGGCTGTTCATGCTGGAGCTGCCGCAGCAGACCCGCTACCTCAAGCGCAATCTGCCGAACCTGGACCGGATGTGCCTGCTGTACCGCCAGGTCGGCAGCTGCGACGAGCTGCAGCAGGACCTGCTGGCGGCGGCGGTGGAGGCGACCTTCCTCGCTGACGGCGAGCTGCCGCGCGACGAGGCGGCGTTCCGGCAGCGGCTGGAGGCGGGGCGGGCGGGATTGGTCGAAACCGCCAACGAGCTCAGCGAGAAGACCCACAAGATCCTCGGGATCTACCACGAGGTCTGCAAGCAGCTGAAAGAGCCGGTGGCGCTCGCCAATGTCGACAGCGTGCGCGATGTGCGCGAGCAGCTCGATCACCTGATCTATCCCGGCTTCGTCTGCGCCACGCCGCGTAATAGGCTCGAGCACTTACCGCGCTATCTTCAGGCGATGTCGAGGCGGCTGCACAAGCTGGCCGCCGACCCCGGGCGCGACCGCGGACTGCTGCGGCAGATCCGGCCGCTGTGGGAGCAGTATCTGGCGCGCGCCGAGCAGCACCGCAAGAAGAACATCGTCGATCCGGCGCTGGACGAGTACCGCTGGTTGCTTGAGGAGTTCCGGGTGTCGCTGTTCGCGCAGGAACTGCGCACCGCGGTGGCGGTGTCGGAGAAGCGGCTGCGGCAGCAGTGGCAGTCGGTGGCGTAAGCGGGACGACGTGTAACGCTGTCGAGCAGACGGCGCGCGGTAGGCAGGTCAGCCGGCCGCGCGGCCGAGCCTGACACTGCCAGGGCGCTGTAGTACCATGCAGCCCCTCTCGAATCTCGCGGATTCAATACGATGGCCGAGATCACAAGCCTCAATCAGCAAATTCAAGACCTGCGGGAGCGTTACGAGTCCCTCAGGAGGTATCTTTGACTACGACGAGAAGAAAGCTCGTCTAGAAGAAGTCAATCGAGAGCTCGAGCAGCCGGACGTTTGGAACGAACCGGAGCGGGCACAGGCGCTGGGCAAGGAGCGCGCATCGCTCGAGATCGAGGTCGGCGGGCTCACGCGTCTCGATAGGGGGCTGGCCGACGCCGCCGATCTGATCGAGCTGGCGCGGGAAGAGGGTGACGACGACGCGCTTGATGCCGTCGCCGCCGACCTGGCCCAGTTCGATCAGGAACTGGCCAAGCTCGAGTTCCGCCGGATGTTCTCCGGCGAGATGGATCCGAACAACGCCTTCCTCGATATTCAGGCCGGCTCCGGCGGCACCGAGGCCCAGGACTGGGCCAGCATGCTGCTGCGCATGTACCTGCACTGGGGCGAGAAGAAGGGCTTCAAGACCGAGCTGGTCGAGGCCTCCGAGGGCGAAGTCGCGGGCATCAAGAGCGCCACGGTGCGGTTCGAGGGCGAGTACGCCTACGGTTGGCTGCGCACGGAGACCGGCGTGCACCGCCTGGTGCGCAAGTCGCCGTTCGATTCCGGCAACCGCCGGCACACCTCGTTCGCCTCGGTGTTCGTGTCGCCCGAGATCGACGACGATTTCGAGATCGACATCAACCCCGCCGACCTGCGGGTGGACGTCTATCGCGCGTCCGGCGCCGGCGGCCAGCACGTGAACCGCACCGAGTCCGCGGTGCGTATCACCCACGTGCCCACCGGCATCGTGGTGGCCTGCCAGAACGACCGCTCCCAGCACAAGAACCGCGCCACGGCGATGAAGCAGCTCAAGGCCAAGCTGTACGAGATGGAAATGCAGAAGCGCCGCGCCGAGCAGCAGAAGCTGGAGGACAGCAAGGCCGACATCGGCTGGGGTAGCCAGATCCGTTCCTACGTGCTGGACCAGTCCCGCATCAAGGATCTGCGCACCGGCGTCGAAGTGGGTAATACCGGCGCCGTGTTGGACGGCGATCTGGATCAGTTCATCGAGGCCAGCCTCAAGGCCGGTCTGTAAGGGTTTCGATAAGTAGATGAGCGACGAACAGCAGCAACAGCCAGCCCTCGACGAGAACAAGCTGATCGCGCAGCGGCGCGAGAAGCTCGCCGCCCTGCGCGAGCAGGGCATAGCCTTCCCCAACGACTTCCGCCGCGACACCTTGGCCGCCGACATCCTCGGGCAGTACGCCGACTGGGACGCCGAGCGGTTGGAAGCGGCGGCGGTGAAGGTGAAAGTGGCCGGGCGCATGATGGCCAAGCGCATCATGGGCAAGGCGAGCTTCACCCATATCCTGGATATGTCCGGGCGGATTCAGCTGTTCCTGCGCAAGGACGATCTGCCGGAGGGCGTGTACGACGCCTTCAAGGGCTGGGACATCGGTGACATCGTCGGTGCCGAGGGCACGGTGTTCCGCACCAAGACCGGCGAGCTGTCGATCAAGGTCGACAGCCTGCGCCTGCTCACCAAGTCGCTGCGGCCGCTACCCGAGAAGTGGCACGGCATCTCCGACCAGGAGATGCGTTACCGCCAGCGCTACGTCGATCTGATCGTCACCGAGGAAACCCGGCGCACGTTCATTCTGCGCAGCCGGATCGTCCAGTTCATCCGTGACTTCCTCAACAAGAAGGGCTTCCTCGAGGTGGAAACGCCGATGATGCAGCCCATCCCGGGCGGTGCCACGGCGCGGCCGTTCATCACCCATCACAACGCGCTGGACATGCCGCTGTACCTGCGGATCGCGCCCGAGCTGTACCTCAAGCGCCTGGTGGTGGGTGGTTTCGAGAAGGTCTACGAGATCAACCGCAACTTCCGCAACGAGGGCGTGTCGACCCGGCACAACCCCGAGTTCACCATGTTGGAGTTCTACCAGGCGTACGCCGACTACAACATGCTGATGGACCTGACCGAGGAGCTGCTGCGCGCCTTGGCGGTGGAGGTGGTCGGCAGCGAGAAGATCACCTACCAGGGCGAGACCTTCGACTTCGGCAAGCCGTTCCAGCGCGTGAGCGTGTTCGACGCCATCCTACAGCACAATCCCGACATCCGTCGCGACGATCTGAGCACGTTGGAAGCGGCGCGCGCCCTGTGCGAGCGGCTCAACGTGCCGGTCAAGGACAGCTACGGCCTGGGTAAGCTGCAGCTGGAGGTGTTCGAGAAGACCACCGAGCACAAGCTGCGCGAACCGACCTTCGTCACGGACTATCCGCAGGAAGTCTCGCCGCTGGCGCGGCGCAAGGACTCCGATCCGTTCCTCACCGACCGGTTCGAGTTCTTCGTCGGTGGCCGCGAGATCGCCAACGGCTTCTCCGAGCTCAACGACCCGGAGGACCAGGCCGAGCGTTTCCGCGAGCAGGCGCGCGAGAAGGCCGCCGGCGACGAAGAGGCCATGCACTACGACGCCGACTACGTGCGCGCGCTCGAGTACGGCTTGCCGCCGACCGCGGGCGAGGGCATCGGCATCGATCGCTTGGTGATGTTGCTCACCGACTCGCCGTCGATCCGCGACGTGCTGCTGTTCCCGGCCATGCGGCCGGAGACTCCGCGCGACTGATCGAGCGCCGGAGCTGATCGCGCCGGCCACGGAAGGCCGGCGTGCGACCGAGGTTTTCCCAGGGAGGGGGGATGCGCTTTCCTAGCCGATCTTGCGCAGCCATGTTGCTGCTGGCCGCAATCTCGACATTGTCCGCGGCGACCGACGCCGAGCGGCCAGCGCCGTTGCGCCTGGTCGCCGCTGCCGTGCTCGACGCCGAACTCGAGCTCACCTTCAACCGTGTCCTGAACCCCGACGAGCGTCCACCCGCCATCGAATTGCATGGTGGCGAGCAACGGCGGCGCGTGATCGAAATGACCGTCACCGGTCGGGTCGCGCACGCCCTGCTGGATCAGCCGATCTATGCCGGCGAGTTGGTGCGCGCGGTTCGGGTAGGCGAGGGCGGTGCCGATAGGGAATTGCTCGTGCACAACCGATCCAGCCTCACCGTGTTCGCGGCGGTCGCCGTGCCCGACGGTGGTGTGGTTGTCGCCGGCGGCTTCGACGGCGCGGTTCGGGTGGGCGAACAGCGGCTGCGTTCCGTAGGAAGCAGTGACATCTTCGTGGCGCGCGCGAACAGGGATGGGCGCTGGTCATGGGCGGTGCGCGCCGGCGGCCCCGGCTTCGACGAGGCATCGGGGCTTGCGCTCGGCCCGGACGGGCGGATTTACGTGTGCGGAACGCACGCGGTCGATCCTGCTCCGGCGCTTGCGGGCGCCACGCGCGACCACGACGGCGCGATCTTCATCGGCGTCCTGGATCCGGCCGGTCGCTGGGGTTGGACGCAGGCGGTGGCGACCGACGACCAGCCAGGGAGCAATCAGGCCCGCGCCGTGGCCGTGGACGGATCCGGCGCCGTGTACGTCGCCGGCAACTTCTCCGGCCGGCTGCGCGCCGGCGCGCGCACGGTGGCCGCGGCCGGCGCTCAAGACGTGTTCCTTGCCAAGCTCGCGGCCGATGGGCGCTGGCTGTGGGTCTTGAGCGGCGGCGGGCCGGGTTCCGATAGTGTCTACGCGCTAGCGCTGGACGCGCAGGATCGCCCGCTGCTGACGGGCGAATTCTTGCGCGGTGGCAGGTTCGGCGACGGTCAACGAGCGGGGTTCTCCATCGAGGGGCCGGGCTGGGTGCCGTTTGCGGCGCGCGCGTCCGCCGACGGACGCTGGCTGTGGGCGGCGCAACCGCCGGACCTGGTCGGAGCAGGGCAGGCGATCGCGGCGGCCGATGACGGTGTCTACATCGCCGGCACCGCGGTCGAGGTAGGCGAGCCCGCAGACGCGCCGCCGCGGGCTTACCTGGCGCGCTGGCGTGGCGACGGCGCGTTCAGTTGGCTGCGAAGCTTGCCCCGGAGCGGGCATAGCATGGCACTGGGACTGCGGATCGATGCGAGCGGCGCCTACTTGGCAGGACAGTTCACGCCGCTGCCGTCCGACGGGTCCGATTCCGAGCCGGCCGGCCCGCAGGTCTTCGTCGCCACGGCCGATCCTAGAACCGGACGCTGGCGGCAGGTGCTGTCCGGCGGCAACCGGTTGCTGCTACCGACCGCCTTCGCCTTCCAGCGAGACGACAGGCGTCTGATCATCGGCGGCCCGCGCGAGGATCAGGCGTTCACTAGCGCAGGCGCGCCGACGATCTGGCTGGTCGAGCCGGAGCAGGCTCGCTGGATTCCGCTGGCCCGGTTGCCGTAGCACCGGGCCGGGTGTCACTGCGCCGACAGCGGATACGGTGGCGGCTCGACCCGCACGTCGCGGCCGTCGAGCTGCAATGGCGTGTCCAGCGCCATCTCAAGCTGCAACACCGCGAGGCCCTCGCAGTCGCCGGCCGGGCCGGGGGCGGCCATGACCAGTTCGCCGGCGAGCTTGCCGTCGATGCCGCGCAACTCGGCGCCCGGCGACGGCACCTGCTCGCCGGACAGGGCGATGCGGTACATGCGGCGCTTGAGATTGCCGAGATAGTGCATGCGGGCGACGATTTCCTGGCCCGGATAGCAGCCCTTGGTGAAGCTGACGCCGCCGATCAGGTCGAGATTGGCCATCTGCGGGACGAACGCTTCCTGGGTGGTCGCGAATACCTGCGGCAAGCCGGCGCGAACGTCCTGCCAGCGCCAAACCATCGGACCAGCCAGTCTATACTCCTTGAACCGACCCAAGAGGGCGCGCATGCCTTCCGGCGTGCTCAGCCAGAGGTGGCGCGGCCGCTCGCCGCGGACGCGGATGATGGTCACATCGTCTGCTACCGCGCCCTGGTCGGGGGCAAGGCCGGCGGCTTGCGCGAAGCCGAGGTCGGCCGGTTCCAGCCCCACCGTGCCGAGCACCAGCCGTTCCTCGCTGATGTCGCGCAGCGTGACCTTGGAGCGGAGCACGTACATCTGCAAGCGCTTGCTGATCGGCGCCGCCAGCTCGCGCGGCAAGCACAGCTGGAATGCAGCGCCGCTGCGGAGCACGCGGAACAGGGCGAGCATGCGGCCTTTGGGCGAGCAGTAGCCGGCAAGGCGGCTGGAGCCATCGGCGAGGTCCCGCAGCTCGTTGGTCAGTTGGTTCTGCAGAAAGGCCTGCGCGTCGTTCCCCGCAACCTCGATCACGGCGAGATCGGTCAAGGGGGAGGCGCAAGCACCGGTCGCCGCGGCGGCGAGCTCCTCGCCGGGCTGAGAGAAGTCGAGCAGATCGTCGCCGGACCAGCGCGCGGATGTGGTGGACAGCAGTTGTCGCCAGGATTCGTTCATTGCAGGGCAAGATCTCCAGTAAGCACGCGGCTGTGACATAATGCCGCGTCCCAACGCGATAGGTCAGTCTCATGTCGGACGAGCACAAGTCTCCCAGCTCGCAACCCGCCGATGCGCGGCCGGATGATAAGGCTGCCGGGCCGGCCCAGGAACAGCAGCCGAAGGAAATCGGCGGCCGCGACGGACCCGAGCCTACCCGCTTCGGCGACTGGGAAAAGAATGGTCGCTGTATCGACTTCTAAGCCGCTGGCCGGCATGCCGTATTAGCCGGCGCTGTTGCTTGAAAGATGGATACCAACCGTTTAGCTTATTCGCCCGTTTCATACGGGCGTCACCGCGGAGCACGTGTCAATGCATACCGATAATCGGCCGCTTTCTCCCCATCTCCAGATATACAAGCTGGGTTGGACCGGCATTCCCTCGATCATGAACCGCATCACGGGCGCCGCGATCACCGTCGGTAGTCTGCTCGTGGTCTATTGGCTGATCGCCTTGGCGAGCGGTCCCGAAGCCTACGCCACCGCGCAAGGCTTCTTCGGCAACATCCTGGTCAAGATCGCGCTGTTCGGCTTCACCTGGGCGCTGATCTACCACACCCTGGCCGGCATCCGGCACCTGTTCTGGGACTTCGGCGTCGGCATCCACGTGCCGTCCGTGGTGAAGTTGGCCAAGGTTACGATCGTCGGGTCCGTGATCCTGACCGTGCTGGTCTGGATCCTGGCCTACGCCTGAAGATAAGGGGGATTGATGAGTCTGCGTTCACCTCTGCGTCGGGCCAAGGGCCTGGGTTCCGCCAAGACGGGCACGAGCACCTGGGTCGCCGAGCGCGTCACCGCGATCGCGCTGATCCCGCTGGTCGTCTGGTTCCTGGTCGGATTGATCGTGCACGCCGGCGCCGACTTCAACGAAGCCCGCGCCTGGATCGCCAGCCCGGTCAACGCCGTGCTGCTGGTGCTGTTGCTGGGGACGATGTTCCACCACGCCGCGCTGGGCATGCAGGTCATCTACGAAGATTACATCCACTCCGAAGGTCTGAAGATGGTGAGCATCTACCTCACCAAGTTCGTTGCCTACCTGCTGGCAGCAGCGAGCATCTTCGCCGTGCTCAAGATCGCTTTTGGGGGCTAGCCCGATGTCCGAGGCTTACAAGATTATTGATCACACTTACGACGTCGTCGTCGTCGGTGCTGGCGGCGCGGGCCTGCGTGCCACCTTCGGTATGGCCGAGAAGGGCCTGAAGACGGCCTGTATCACCAAGGTGTTTCCCACCCGTTCCCACACGGTCGCGGCGCAGGGCGGCGTGTCCGCCTCGCTGGGCAACATGGGCGAGGACGATTGGCGCTGGCACATGTACGACACCGTGAAGGGGTCGGACTGGCTCGGCGACCAGGACGCCATCGAGTACATGTGCCGCGAGGCCGTGCCCGCCATTCTCGAGCTGGAGCATTACGGCGTGCCGTTCTCCCGCACCGAGGAAGGCAAGATCTACCAGCGTCCGTTCGGTGGCATGACCACCCATTTCGGCAAGGGCATCGCCCAGCGTACCTGCGCCGCCGCCGACCGTACCGGCCACGCGATCCTGCACACGCTGTATCAGCAGTCGCTGAAGCATCAGGCCGAGTTCTTCATCGAGTACTTCGCTATCGACCTGATCATGGATCAGGACGGCGCCTGCCGCGGCGTGGTCGCCCTGAACCTGACCGATGGCACGCTGCATCGCTTCCGTTCGCATCTGACCTGCTTGGCCACCGGTGGTTACGGCCGCGCCTACTTCAGCGCCACCTCCGCTCACACCTGCACCGGCGACGGTAACGGCATGGTGCTGCGCGCCGGCTTGCCGCTGCAGGACATGGAGTTCGTGCAGTTCCACCCGACCGGCATCTACGGTTCGGGCTGCTTGATCACCGAGGGCGTGCGCGGCGAGGGTGGTTACCTCACCAACTCCCGCGGCGAGCGCTTCATGGAGCGCTACGCGCCGACCGTGAAGGACCTGGCCCCGCGCGACATGGTCAGCCGCTGCATGACGCTGGAGATCCGCGAAGGTCGCGGCGTCGGTCCCAACGCCGACCATATCTACCTGCACCTGGAGCACCTGGGCGCGGACGTGATCAACGAGCGTCTGCCGGGTATCTCCGAGAGCGCGCGCATCTTCGCCGGCGTCGATACCACCAAGGAGCCGATCCCGGTCATCCCGACCGTGCACTACAACATGGGCGGTATCCCGACCAACTATCACGGCGAGGTCGTGACCCTGAAGGACGGCAACCCCGACAAGGTGGTGCCGGGCCTGATGGCCATCGGCGAGGCCGCTTGCGTGTCGGTGCACGGCGCCAACCGCCTCGGTTCGAACTCGCTGCTCGACCTGGTGGTGTTCGGCCGCGCCGCGGCGATCCGCGCCGCCGAGATCCTCAAGTCCGAGGGCCGCACCCACAAGCCGCTGCCGAAGGACGGTGACGAGCTGGCCCTGTCGCGCCTCGACCGGCTGCGCAACGCCAAGGGTTCGCGTTCCACCGCCGAGATCCGCTTGGACATGCAGCGCACCATGCAGAACGACGCCGCGGTGTTCCGCACCGGCGAGTCGCTGCAGCAGGGCGTGGACAAGATGGACAAGATCTACGCGTCGTTCGAGGACGTGCGGGTCAAGGACCGCGGCCTGATCTGGAACTCCGACCTGATCGAGACCCTGGAGCTCGAGAACCTGCTCGGCTGCGCGGTGGTGACGATCAACGCGGCGCTCAACCGCACCGAGAGCCGCGGCGCGCATGCGCGCGAGGACTACAAGGAGCGCGACGACGTGAACTGGCTCAAGCACACGCTGACGTGGCTGGAGCCCAAGGGCAAGGTCAAGATCGACTACCGGCCGGTTCATCTGAACACGCTGACCGACGAGATCGAGACCATTCCGCCGAAGGCGCGCGTCTACTAAGCGGCAGGCGGCGAGAAGAGAGGACAAGTCAATGGCAGAGTTCACGCTTCCTGCGAACTCCCGGGTTACCGAGGGCGCTACCCACAAGGCCCCGGCCGGCGCGAAGAACATCAAGCGTTTCCGCGTCTATCGCTGGGATCCGGACGCCGGCAAGAATCCGCGTTTGGACACCTTCGAGGTGGATCTGGACAGCTGCGGTCCGATGGTTCTGGATGCGCTGATCAAGATCAAGAACGAGATCGACTCGACCCTGACCTTCCGGCGCTCCTGCCGCGAAGGTATCTGCGGTTCGTGCGCGATGAACATCGACGGCGGCAACACGCTGGCCTGCACCAAGGCGATCGACGACATCAAGGGCGATGTCAACATCTATCCCTTGCCGCACATGCCGGTGATCAAGGACCTGGTGCCTGACCTCACGATGTTCTACGCCCAGTACGCCTCGATCCGTCCCTGGATCCGCACCCAGACTCCGGACCCGGACCGCGAGCGGCTGCAGTCCAAGGAAGACCGCGCCAAGCTCGACGGCCTGTACGAGTGCATCCTGTGCGCCTGCTGCTCCACCTCGTGCCCGAGCTACTGGTGGAACGGCGACCGCTACCTTGGCCCGGCGATCCTGCTGCAGGCGTATCGCTGGATCGTCGATTCGCGCGACGAGGACACCGGCGCGCGCCTCGACGATCTCGAGGATCCGTTCAAGCTCTACCGCTGCCACACCATCATGAACTGCGCCCGGACCTGTCCGAAGGGCTTGAATCCGGCGAAGGCTATCGCCGAGATCAAGAAGCTGATGGTGGAGCGCCGCGTTTAAGTCTGGCCTCGCGGGCGGTGCGTCGCGCCGCCCGCAACATCGATCCAGGTCTATGAGTGAAATGTCTCGGCTGGCGTGGAAATGCCGGCGCGGTACCAAGGAACTCGACATCATCTTCGGCCGCTTTCTCGAGCGGGGCTATCCCAGCCTGGACGAGAATGGGCGCGCTGCATTCGAGCGGCTGCTCGAGTTCGAGGATGACCAACTGCAATCGTTCTTCCTGAGCGATCGGAGACCCACGGATGGGGACCTCGCCCGACTGGTCGAACAGATCCTCGATGTCTGTCGAGGTCCGGCCTGAGCGGTCACGTTCGCTGACCGCGCTCCTTGTCGTTGCCTACCTGGCCGCCGCGCTGGCGCTGCTGGAATTACCGGTTCCCTTGTACCTTCGCGTCGCGACCTGGGCCATGCTGGGCCTGTCGCTGTTCCGTACGCTCGCACGGCCGCAGCCGGCGCGCGTATGGCGGCGTGGCGACGGCTCCTGGGGCCTGCGGATGGGGCGGCGGGATCTCGACTGCCGTCTGTTGCGTTGGTTTTGCCATCCCTGGCTGTGCGTGCTGCACTTCAAGGACGAGTTCGGTCGCCGGCACGCCGTGGTGCTGCCGGCCGACGCGGCGGACGCCGATGAGCACCGGCGCCTGCGGGTGGTACTCAACCTAAGCCGGCCGGACTGAAGCGGTGGAGCCGTACGGCCGCGGCGGGGGCGGCGTGAGTACCGTCGGTTTGCCGTCCAGCGCCGGATCGCGTTCGGGATAGTCCAGCGTGTAGTGCAAGCCCCGGCTCTCCGGCCGGCTGCGGGCGCAGTCGATGATCAGGCCCGCGACGGTCGCGAGGTTGCGCAGCTCGATCAGATCGCCGGTCACCCGGAAGTGGCCGTAGTACTCCTGAATTTCGTTCTGCAGCAACTCGACGCGGCGCTTGGCTCGTTCCAGGCGCTTGTTGGTGCGCACGATCCCGACGTAGTCCCACATGAAGCGGCGCAGTTCTTCCCAGTTGTGGCTGACCACCACTTGTTCGTCGGAATCGGTGACGCGGCTGTCGTCCCAGTCGGGGAGGGCGGGTGGCGCCGGCGCATGATCAATCTTGGCGATGATGTCGGCGGCAACGGCCTCGGAGAACACCAGGCACTCCAGTAGGGAGTTGCTGGCCAGGCGGTTGGCCCCATGGAGGCCGGTATACGCGACTTCACCGATGGCGTACAGCCCAGGAATGTCGGTGCGGCCATTGAGATCGGTGAGCACGCCCCCGCAGGTGTAGTGGGCGGCGGGCACCACCGGCAGCGGCTGCCGCGTCATGTCGAAGCCGAACTCGAGGCAGCGCTGATAGATCGTGGGAAAGTGGCTCTTGATGAATTCGGGCGGCCGATGGCTGATGTCGAGGAACATGCAATCGGCGCCGAGCCGCTTCATCTCGTGGTCGATGGCGCGCGCGACGATGTCGCGGGGGGCGAGCTCGGCGCGCGGGTCGAAGTTCGGCATGAAGCGCTCGCCGTCCGGTAGGCGCAGCAGGCCGCCTTCGCCGCGGACGGCCTCGCTGATGAGAAAGGACTTCGCCTTGGGATGATACAGACAAGTCGGATGGAACTGATTGAATTCCATGTTGGCGACGCGGCAGCCGGCGCGCCAGGCCATGGCGATGCCGTCGCCGGTGGCGCCGTCCGGATTGCTGGTGTACAGGTACACCTTGCTGGCGCCGCCGGTGGCCAGTACCACGAACCGTCCCGGGAACACCCGTACCTGATCGGCCTCGAGGTCGAGCGCGTAGACGCCGTGCACGTGATCGGGGCCGCCACTTCCAAGGCGGGCGGCGGTGATCAGGTCAATGGCGGCGTGATGCTCGAACAGGCTGACGTTGGGCTGTTTCCGCACCAAGGCTTCCAGCGTGGTCTCGACCGCGCGCCCGGTGGCGTCGGCGGCGTGCACGATGCGGCGATGGCTGTGGCCGCCTTCGCGGGTGAGGTGCAGAACCTGCGAGCCGTCCTCGGCGGTGGCGCGGGAGAACGGCACCTGCCGCTCGAGCAGCCAGCGGATGCTGTCGGGGGCGCGCTCGGCGACCAACCTCGCGGTGGCTGGGCTGGTCAGGCCGGCGCCGGCCGTGAGCGTGTCCTGGATGTGGTTCTCGATCGAATCCGCTTCATCGAGCACCGCCGCTATGCCGCCTTGGGCATAGAGCGTGGAACCCTCGCTGAGCGGCCCCTTGGCCAGGATGGCGATCTTGAAGTGTTGCGGCAGCCGCAGAGCGAGGCTCAGCCCCGCCAAGCCACTGCCGATGACGACGACGTCGAAGACTTGCGAGCCTGTTGGCATTCGGTTGCGTCACTAAGTGGGGATCAGATACTCTCGGAAGCCCCCAGGGGCGCCGGTTTGCGGCCGGTTGTAGCTCTCAAGCAGGCGAGGCAAGCGCCAGCACCCACCTCTCTTCATCGCTTGATAATGCCGCTCCCGATCGACGCCGTACTATACCGCCATCAAACTTCCATGTGCGAACTAACGCGAGGCACCGATGTCTACGCGCTTAGACAGGCATTCCCGTCCTTTCGGTGCGGTCGGCTGAAATGAGCACGACCGAGATCGATCAGGAACTCGTCAAGCGAGTTCAGGCGGGAGACAAGAAGGCGTTCGACGTGCTCGTGCGCAAGTACCAGCACAAGCTGGTCAAGTTGATCACGCGCTACGTGCATGATCCGGTGGAGGCGCTGGATGTCGCGCAGGAGGCTTTCATCAAGGCCTATCGCGCGTTGCCTAATTTCCGAGGCGAAAGTAGCTTCTACACCTGGCTGTATCGCATCGGCATCAATACGGCGAAGAACCATCTGGTGGCGCAGGGGCGCCGGCCGCCGGAGAGCGACATCGACGCGCAGGACGCGGAACAGTACGACTTCGACTCGCGTCTGAAGGACCAGGACACGCCGGAAGGGATCGTCGAGCGCGACGAGGTCGAGAGAACGATTTTCGAGGCGATCGACGCCTTGCCGGAGGATTTGCGGACCGCGATCACCCTGCGGGAGATCGAGGGCCTAAGTTACGAGGAAATTGCGCAGGCGATGGACTGCCCGGTAGGTACCGTGCGTTCCCGGATATTCCGGGCACGGGATGCGATCGACAAGCGGTTGCGACCGCTGATTGGCCCACCCGAAAGGTGATGGTATGCAGAAAGAGGCGCTCAACGAGCAACTGTCGGCCTTGGTCGACGACGAATTACGGCGTGAGGAGGCCTTGTTCCTGGCGAGGCGCCTGGGCAAGTCGCCAGAGGCGGTCGACCAGCTGGGCCGCTACTTTCTGATCAGCGATACGTTACGCAATCAACTCCCCGACACGATCGACCTCGGCTTGGCCGATCGGGTGTCGGCGGCGCTGGAGGCGGAGGAAAGCCTCAATGTTCGACCGGCGCTGGCGCGACGCTTGGTGCGGCCGGTGGCCGGCCTGGGGGTCGCGGCCTCGGTGGCGATGGTCGCGATCAGCTTGATGAGCCCCGGCGGCCAGGTGCCGGAGGCAGGGGATCGGCCGCGAGTGGTCGCGGCGGGCACGGCGCCCCATCCCGCGCAAGCGGCGCTGGTGCCGACGGCGGTCAGCGACAATCAATGGGAGCGCCTCGATCCGGAGGTTCAGAAGCGCCTCAATGTTTACCTGGTGAATCACAGCGAGCATTCCTCCTCCGCAGGGCAGTTGGGCGGAGTTCTGAACTATGTCCGTATTACCGGCCATTCCGAGCGTCAGTAACGGCCGGGTGCCGACGTGGCGTTGCGCCGTGATCGCAGCGCTGCTGAGCTTCGGTACGGTTTCCATCGCGCGCGCGCAGGACACGGCCGAGGGGTGGTTGGAACGCCTCGGCGGCGCGGCCAAGAGCCTCAGCTACGAGGGGACCTTCGTGTATCGGCACGAGGGCCGCATGGAAACCATGCGCATCATCCATCGCGGCGAGAACGAGGGTGAGGCCGAGCGGTTGATCACGCTTACCGGCGCGCCGCGCGAGATCATCCGCGACGAGCAACGCGTCACCTGCATTTTCTCCGATGACCGCTCGGTGGTGGTCGATCAACGGCAGTTGAGCAAACCCTTCTCCAGTATTGTCCCTGGCGACGTGCCGCGCTTGAGCCGAACCTATCAGTTGGAGCTGGAAGGGCCGGGGCGGATCGCCGGACGCCCCGCCCAGCAGATCCTGATCAAGCCCCGCGACCGCCTGCGCTACGGCTATCGGCTGTGGGCCGACCGAGAATCGGGTCTGCTGTTGCGCTCGGACCTACTCGACGAGCAGGGCGAGCCCATCGAGCAGCTGATGTTCACCGAGCTGCGCACGCCGGCTTCGATACCTGCGGCCGCGTTGCAGCCGCAGTTGTCCGGCGAGGGATTCACCTGGTATCGCGACCCCGCCCAGCCCATGGACGGTTCCGCGCGCAAGAAGCCGGCGCCGCGCTGGCAGGCGAGCGACCTGCCGGAAGGCTTCGAGCTGGTCACGCACGAGGTGCGGCGCATCGCCGGGAGCGCTGGTCCGGTCGAGCATATGGTCTATTCCGATGGGCTGGCCAGTGTGTCGGTGTATATCGAGAAGGGAGCTGGCCAGAGCATTTTCCGTGGGCGCTCGAGAATGGGCGCGGTGCATGCATTCGGTCGGGTGGTGAACGACGAGCAGATTACCGTGGTCGGCGAGGTGCCGGCGGCCACCGTGGCTCGGATCGGTGCATCCCTGCAGCCGGTGGCGGCGCTCAACTCCGCGCGCTGAGCGTGCGTGCCACGCGGCCGCCATCGCAAGCGCCGTCGGTCATTCGCGGACGGCGCTTGCGTTTGATCCTCGCTGCTACCACTTTTCGTAACGATAACGACGTGTTCCCGCCGGACACCGCGTGCTTCGCGATGTCCGGTGCGCCGCATACATCTTCCTGGGCGTGGGAGTAGCAGAATATGCGCGTTAGGGCTGTGCGCAGTCTGGCCGCGACGATCGCGTGGCTGGCGATGCTGATCGTGGGGCCGGCGGCGGCGCAAGCGTCACTACCGGAGTTCACCCGGTTGGTGAGGGAGAACAGCCCGGCGGTGGTCAATATTAGCACCACGCAGAAAGTGGACTTGGGCACGCAAGCGATTCCCGAGTTACCGCCAGACCACCCGCTGCGCGACTTCTTCGACCGTTTCCGCGGCGAGGAGGGCGCGCCGCCGGAGCCGTTCGATGCGGAGTCGCTCGGCTCGGGCTTCATCATCTCATCCGATGGTTATGTGCTCACCAATTACCACGTCGTCAAGAACGCCGATGAGATCGTCGTGCGGCTGAGCGACCGGCGCGAGTTCATCGCTACCCCGGTCGGTCACGACGAGAGCAGCGATCTGGCGTTGCTCAAGATCAAGGCCAACGACCTGCCCGTGGTGCGGATGGGGCGGTCGTCGACGCTCGAGGTCGGCGAATGGGTGCTGGCTATCGGCTCGCCGTTCGGTTTCGAGCACTCGGCCACCGCCGGCATCGTCAGCGCCAAGGGCCGCAGCTTGCCGCGCGAGAGCTACGTGCCCTTCATCCAAACCGACGTCGCCATCAATCCGGGCAATTCCGGCGGTCCCTTGTTCAATCTGGCCGGCGAGGTGGTCGGCATCAACTCGCAGATCTACAGCCGTACCGGCGGCTTCATGGGGGTGTCGTTCGCCATCCCGATCGAACTGGCCATGGATGTGGTGGAGCAGCTCAAGAGCACCGGCCGCGTCACCCGCGGCTGGCTCGGTGTTCTGATCCAGGACGTCACGCGTCAGCTGGCCGAATCGTTCGGCATGAACCGTCCGGCCGGGGCGTTGGTGGCGCAGGTGCTACCGAACAGCCCGGCTGAGCACGCCGGTATGCGGGTAGGTGACATCGTGGTCGAGTACGACGGACAGGAGATCACCACTTCGTCCATGCTGCCGCCGCTGGTCGGCCGCACCGGTATCGATAAGGAAGTAGCGGTTACCGTGCTGCGCGATGGCAAGACACGCACGCTCAAGGTGAGGATCATGCCGCTGCCCGAGGAGGATAAGCCCCAGCCGGCGGCGTCGGGGAAACAGCCTAGCCAGGGCCAGACCATCAAGCAACTGGGGCTGACCGTCGACGCGCTCGAATCGGAGCAGCAGCAGATGCTCGGTGTCGACAGTGGAGTGCTGGTCACGGGTGTGATCGACGGGCCCGCCAAGGACGCGGGGATCATGCCCGGCGATGTGATCAGCCTGTTCAATGGCCGGCGGATCGGCAGCGTGAAGGATTTCGCCAAGGCGGTTGCCGATCTGCCCAAGTCCAAGAGCGTGCCGGTGCTGGTTCACCGCGAGGGCAGTCCGCGTTTTCTGCCGCTGCGCGTGCCTGGCCGCTAGCACGGGCGCGAAATCCGATTGTTAAACGAGTAGAATGGGCGCGCCGTTCCGCCAGCCGCGGGACGGCGCGTTTTTTTATCGAGCGCGCTCGCCACAGAACGAGTTTTATGGATCGCATCCGCAACTTCTCCATCATCGCCCACATCGACCACGGCAAATCCACCTTGGCCGATCGGCTCATCCAAACCTGCGGCGGTCTTTCCGATCGCGAGATGCAAGCGCAGGTGCTGGACTCCATGGACCTCGAGCGCGAGCGTGGCATCACGATCAAAGCGCAGAGCGTGTCGCTCGATTACAAGGCGCGCGACGGCCATACCTACCAGCTGAACATCATCGACACGCCCGGACACGTCGACTTCTCCTACGAGGTTTCCCGCTCGCTGGCCGCCTGTGACGGCGCGCTGCTGGTGGTGGATGCCTCGCAGGGCGTGGAAGCGCAGAGCGTTGCCAACTGCTACACGGCGGTCGATCAGGGGCTGGAAGTGATTCCGGTGCTGAACAAGATCGATCTGCCGTCGGCCGATCCCGATCGCGTGATCCTGCAGATCGAGGAGATCATCGGCCTCGACGCGCAGGACGCACTGCGGATCAGCGCCAAGACCGGCCAGGGGATCGACGAACTGTTGGAGATGCTGGTCGCGCGCATTCCGCCGCCGAAGGGCAATCCGAACGCGCCGCTGAAGGCGTTGATCATCGACTCCTGGTTCGACAACTACCTCGGTGTGGTGTCGCTGGTACGTATCTTCGATGGCGTGCTGAAGAAGGGCGACAAGATCCGCGTGATGTCGACCGGCCGCGACTACCAGGTCGACCAGGTCGGCGTGTTCACGCCCAAGCGCTCGAACCGCGATCAACTTTCCACCGGCCAGGTGGGCTTCGTCGTGGCCGGTATCAAGGAGATCGACGGCGCGCCGGTCGGCGATACCCTCACCCACACCCATCAGCCGGCCAGCGAGCCGGTGCCGGGGTTCAAGCAGGTGCAGCCGCGGGTATTCGCCGGTATCTTCCCGGTCAACGCCGACGACTACGAAGACTTGCGCGACGCGCTTCAGAAGCTGCGCCTGAACGATGCCGCGCTGTTCTTCGAGCCAGAGACGTCGCAGGCGCTCGGCTTCGGTTTCCGCTGCGGCTTCCTCGGCATGCTGCACATGGAAATCGTGCAGGAGCGCTTGGAGCGGGAGTACGACCTCGACCTCATCACCACGGCGCCGACCGTGATCTACGAGGTGCTCACCGCCAAGGGCGAGACCCTGCAGGTCTCCAACCCGGCCAATCTGCCGCCGGTGAACGAGATCGAGGAAATCCGCGAGCCGATCATCAACGCCAACATCCTGGTGCCGCAGGAGTATGTCGGCAACGTCATTACCCTGTGCATCGACAAGCGTGGTGTGCAGAAGGACATGCTCTACGTCGGCAATCAGATCTCGCTGAAGTTCGAGCTGCCGTTGAGCGAGGTGGTGCTCGACTTCTTCGACCGGCTGAAGTCGGTGAGCCGCGGCTACGCCTCCTTCGACTACGACTTCAACCGCTTCCAGGCGGCCAAGCTGGTCAAGCTGGACATCCTGATCAACGGCGAGCGTGTCGATGCGCTGTCCGTCATCGTGCACCGCGATCATGCGCAGGCCCGCGGCCGGGAGCTGACCGAACGGCTGCAGGACCTGATTCCGCGGCAGATGTTCGAAGTCGCCATCCAGGCGGCAATCGGCGGGCAGATCATCGCCCGCTCCACGGTCAAGGCCATGCGCAAGAACGTTATCGCCAAGTGCTACGGCGGCGATATCACCCGCAAGAAGAAACTGCTGGAGAAGCAGAAGGCGGGTAAGAAGCGCATGAAGCAGGTAGGCCGTGTCGAGATCCCGCAGGAGGCTTTCCTCGCCGTCCTGCAGGTGGACAATAAGTAAACGGAAGTAACGGGGCAGGGGAGCGCGATGCCGTTTGATTTCGAGCTAATGCTGGTGGTCCTGATCGGGGGCACCGGCATCGTCTGGGCATGGGATGCCTGGCGCCGCCGACGGGGGAAAGCGGCCACCGGCGAGGGACAGGTCGCTTGGTGGATCGACTTGTCGCGTTCGCTGTTCCCGGTGATTCTCGCCGTGTTGGTGATCCGCTCGTTCCTGCTGGAGCCGTTCCGGATTCCGTCCGGGTCGATGATCCCCACGCTGTACGACGGCGATTTCATCTTGGTGAACAAGTTCAGCTACGGACTGCGGCTGCCGGTAATCCACACCAAGATCCTGCCGCTGGGGCAGCCCGAACGCGGCGATGTGGTGGTGTTCCGCTACCCGCTCAATCCCAACCAGGATTACATCAAACGGATCATCGGCTTGCCGGGCGATCACGTCGCTTATCGCGACAAGCAGGTGTACTTGAACGGTAAGCCGGTACCGCTGACCCGGATCGGAGCCTACACCGGCCCGGACCAAGACGGGCCTGCGCTGCAGTTGATGGAATCGCTCGGTGATTCCGAACATCCGATCGTGCTGCATACTGAAGCCGATAGCCGCGGCTTCGAGTATGTCGTGCCGGAAGGCCACTATTTCGTGATGGGTGACAACCGCGACCGCAGCAGCGACAGCCGGTTCTGGGGCCCGGTTCCCGAGCGAAACCTGGTCGGCAAGGCATTCTTGGTATGGATGAGCTGGAGTCCGAGCGCATTCCGGATCAACTGGGAGCGGATCGGCGACCGTATTCGTTGATGAGGGGGAGGGAAGCGATGCAAAAGCGGCAACGTGGAGCCACGCTGATCGGTTGGCTGTTCGTTCTGGTGATGATCGGCGCGTTCGCCTTGGTGGCGGTGCGGTTATTGCCGGTGTACATGGAGTCGTTCACGGTGAAGCAGATCCTGGATGAACTGGCGACCGGTCGCGACGTCAATACCAAGGACCGTGCCGCCGTGCTGGCCACGCTCACCAAGCGCCTGGATATCAACAACGTTGAGCGGGTCAAGCGGGAGAACATCACCGTGCAGGCGGTCGCCAACGGCCTGGAAGTGACCATCGACTACGAGGCGCGGGTACCGATCGTCGGCAACCTCGATGGTGTCGCCCATTTCCGCAAGCAGGTAACCCTTCGCAATTGAATAACGATCTCGCCAAGCTTGAAAAACGGCTCGGTCATCAGTTCGGCAAGCCGGAGTTGCTGGTCGAAGCCGTTACCCACCGCAGTGTGCTCGGGCCCAACAACGAGCGCCTGGAGTTCCTGGGCGACAGCGTGCTCAATTTCGTCGTCGCCGACGAGTTGTTCCGACGCCGCCCACGCGACACCGAGGGCGTGCTGAGCCGCCTGCGCGCCACTCTGGTGAACCGTCCGAGCCTTGCCGAACTCGCGCGCGAACTCGGCCTGGGCGACTACCTGCGCCTCGGGGGGGGGGAGCTCAAGAGCGGCGGGCATCGCCGGGACTCCATTCTCGCCGACGGCTTGGAAGCGGTGCTCGGCGCCGTGTTTCTCGACGGAGGTTACGAGGCGTGCCGGGCGCTGATCCTGCGCATGTATCAAGAGCGCTTCGCCAACCTGCCCGCCGCAGAGGAATTGAAGGACCCCAAGACCCGCCTCCAGGAATACCTGCAGGGCCTGCGCCGGCCGCTGCCTGCGTATCAGGTGCTGGATGTGAGCGGGAAAGCGCATGACCAGGTGTTCCGAGTGGAATGCCGGGTCGAGGGCGTCGAGAAGGCGACCGAGGGCGTCGCGGGCAGCCGGCGCCAAGCCGAGCAGCTGGCCGCCGAGGCGATGCTGGCACTGTTACTGGAACAGAGACGATGAGCGAAGAAACCGAGTTCCGCTGCGGCCTGGTGGCATTGGTAGGGCGACCCAACGTCGGTAAGTCGACGCTGCTCAACCGCCTGATCGGCCAGAAGCTCGCCATCGTCTCGCGCAAGCCGCAGACCACGCGGCACAAGATTCTTGGCATCCATCACCGCGACGACGCGCAGATCGTCTACGTCGACACGCCCGGCATCCACGCCAAGACGCCGCGTCAGATGAATCGCTACCTCAACCGCGCCGCCCAGGAGGCCCTGGAAGACGTCGACGTGGTGGTGTTCGTGGTGGAAGGGCTGCGCTGGAGCGAGGACGACGAACTGGTGCTGAGCAAGCTCCGCCAGGTGAAGGCGCCGATCATCCTCGCGGTGAACAAGGTCGACGAGCTGACCGACAAGGAAAAGCTGCTGCCGCACCTGCAGACCTTGGCGCAAAAGGCTGATTTCGCGGCGATCGTTCCTATCTCGGCGCGCAAGGGCACTAATGCCGACGCGCTGGAGGCGGAGATCGCGCAGCGCCTGCCGCAATCGCCGCCGATGTTTCCCGAGGATCAGTTCACCGATCGCAGCGCGCGCTTTCTCGCCGCCGAGCTGGTGCGCGAGCAGCTAATGCGCGCGTTGGGCGCCGAAGTGCCGTACGCCACCACGGTGGAGATCGAGCAGTTCGAGGAGACCGACGGTCTGGATCGCATCGCCGCGGTGATCTGGGTGGAACGGCCGGGGCAGAAGGCCATCGTCATCGGCCGCCAAGGGCAGTTGCTCAAGCGCATCGGCCAGGCCGCGCGCTTGGAGATGGAGAAGATGTTCGGCTGCCGCGTATACCTGCAGCTGTGGGTGAAGGTCCGCGAGGGCTGGTCCGACGACGAGAAGGCCCTACGTTCCCTAGGATACGAGTAAAGAGCGTGCGGCGAGGCGCGCCTGGCGATGGATAGGCAGCGCGTACAACTGACGCCGGGATATCTGCTGCACCAGCGGCCGTATGGCGAATCCGGCGCCATCGTCGAAGTGTTCACGCGCGATTTCGGCCGGATAGGGCTGGTCGCGCGCGGCATCCGCAGCGGCCGCTCGCGCCGCCAGGCGCTGTTGCAGCCGTTCGGCGAGCTGCTGTTGTCCTGGCAGGGACGGGGCGAGCTGGCGACGCTCACCGACGTCGAGCCGGCCGAAGCGGCGCGCTGGCTGAGCGGCACGGCGCTGATCAGCGCCTTCTACGTCAACGAACTGCTGCTGCGGCTGTTGCGGCGGGACGATCCGCATCCGGAGCTGTACGCGGATTACCGCGCGGTCGTCGTCCGGCTGGCGCAAGGCGTCGACGAGGCGCTGGCGTTGCGTATCTTCGAAAAGCGCCTGCTCGAACAGCTCGGTTACGGTCTACAGTTGGAGCACGACGCCGCCGGCCGGCCGATCGACGCCGATACCCTCTACCGGTTGCACCCGGAGTCCGATCCGGAGCCGACCGTGGATGCCCGCCTGGGCGTCCCCGGCGCGGCGCTGCTTGCGCTGGCGCACGAGAGCGAAGAGATCAACCGTTATCCACGTGAGACCCGTAGGCTGCTGCAGGAAGCGCTCGCTCCGCACTTGGGCGAGCGGCCGCTGCGCAGCCGCGAGCTTTATCGGCAGTTCAGGCGCGCCGGAGAGGGCGCTGGGGGAAATTCATGACCGAGCTGAAACCGCATCCGTCGCTGGGCCTTGGAGTGAACATCGACCACGTCGCCACCTTGCGCCAGGCGCGGCGTAGCCGCTATCCGGATCCTGTGTTCGCGGCGCTGCAGGCCGAGCAGGCCGGCGCCGACGCGATCACGGTGCATCTGCGCGAGGACCGGCGCCACATCCAGGACCGCGATATCGCGGTGCTGAGCGAGGTGCTGCAGACCCGGATGAACCTGGAGATGGCGGTGACCGATGAGATGGTGGGCATAGCGCTACGCTATCGCCCGGCCGATTGCTGCCTGGTGCCGGAGCGGCGCGAGGAGCTGACCACCGAAGGCGGCCTCGACGTCGCCGGTCAGCTCGACCGGGTGCGCGATGCCTGCGCCCGCCTAGCCGACGGCAACATCCGCGTGTCGCTGTTCATCGACCCGGACCGGCACCAGATCGAGGCGGCGCTCCAGGCCGGCGCGCCGGTGATCGAGCTGCATACCGGCCGCTACGCCGACGCCGAGCCGGCCGAGGCTGCCGCCGAGCTGGCGCGCATCCGCCATGCGGCGGAATACGCGCACTCTCTGGGATTGATAGTGAATGCCGGCCATGGCCTGCACTACCACAATGTGCAAGCGGTGGCCGCGATTCCGACCCTTACCGAGCTGAACATCGGCCATAGCATCGTCGCCCGGGCCATCTTCACCGGCTTTCCGGCCGCGGTCGCGGAGATGAAGCGTCTCATGGCCGAGGCGCGGCAGTGAGCGTAGTAGGAGTCGGTACCGACCTGGTCGAGATCGCCAGGTTGGAATCCGCGCTGGCGCGATTCGGCGAGCGCTTCGCCGCGCGCATCCTGGGTGGGCCGGAGTTGGCGGAATGGCGGGCGGCGCGCGGCTCGGCGCGCCTGCTCGCCAAGCGTTTCGCCGCCAAGGAAGCCGCGGCCAAGGCACTGGGGACTGGGTTTCGCGACGGCATCCGCTTGTGCGATATCCAGGTGCGGCACGACGAACTGGGTAAACCGTACCTGGATTTGCTCGGTGGCGCCGGCCGGCGCGCGGCCGCCATGGGCGTCACCGGCAGCCAATTGAGCCTGAGCGACGAGCGCCTGTACGCGCTGGCTTTCGTCGTGCTTATCAAGGACTAGCGACGCTGTCCTCCAGCAGCGTCTCGATCTCGCTCAACACCCGCTTCACGCCGGCGGGTATCGCCACCAGGTCATCGCGCAGCAGCGCGTTCTCCAGATCGGCGCAGGCGCTCTTCAGCGCCGGTAGCTGGCAGACGCCGGCGGCGCCGTGCAGCGTGTGCACCTTGTCCTTGAGCGTGCGCAATTGGTTGCCGCGGTAGGCGCGCTGGATCGCCCGCTTGTGCTCGGGCAGTTCCGCCTTGAGCATGTCGCGCAACTCTTCCGCAACCGGACGTCGCGCCGGCTTGGTCTCCACCGGCGGCGGCTCGGGCTTTGCGCCGAGTCCGCGCAGGATCTTGAGCATCTGCTCCTCGGTGATGGGCTTGATCAGGCAGTCGTCCATGCCGGCGGCGAGCAGGCGTTCGCGTTCGCCCGGCATGGCGTTGGCGGTCAAGGCCACGATGCGCGGTATGCGCCGCTTGCCTTTCTGCGCCTGGATCTGCCGCGCGGCTGTTTCGCCGCTCATGGTGGGCATGTGAATGTCCATGAAGATCAGGTCCGGCTCGAATTGCCGGGCCATGTCCACCGCCTGCTTGCCGTCCTCGGCCTCGACCGCGCGGATGCCGTGGTTGGCGAGAATGGTGCACACCAGCTTGCGGTTGATGTGGTTGTCGTCGACCACCAATACGCGCATCTCGCTGGATGGGCGCTCGGGTGGCGCGGATGCGGGCGCGGGCAGGGCGGGGATGGCTGTCGTCGCCGGTTGCGACGCCTTTGTCGGCGGCGGCAGTGCCGGCGCCGCCGTGTCCCGCGACAGCACGCGGCAAATCTCGCGGTACAGGGTCTGACGCCGGACGGCCTTGGGTAGCGTCACGCGCGCGCCTTGCTGGTAGAGGCCGCGCAGTTCGTTGCGGTCGACGGTGCTGGCCAGCACCATCACCGGCCCGCTGATATGCCGTAGCCGCGGCATCAGCCCGTGGAAGGCGCGGGCATTGAGATCGGCACGGGACAGGCCCACCACGGCGACGTCCCAGCTATGCTCGGCACTGGCGTGCGATATGAAGGTCTGGCGCTCGTCCACTTCCAGCACTTTCATGCCCCAGCCTTCCAGGGTGTGCTTGATCGCCAGCCGCGACAGCCCTTCCTCGTCGTACAGCAGCACGCGCCGGCCGGAGAGGGCGGCATCGCGGCGTTCGTTGCTCGCGCCGACGCTGAGGCGCTGCTTCACGCAGCGCAGTGTGAACCAGAAGGTCGAACCCTTGCCCGGCTCGCTCTCCAGCCCGATCGAGCCACCCATCTGCTCCACCAGCTTGCGGGAGATGATCAGGCCTAGGCCGGCACCGCCGAAGCGGCGGGTGATCGAGGTGTCGGCCTGACCGAACGCTTTGAACAGGCGGTCCTGGTCGGATTGGCTCAGGCCGATACCGGTATCGGTGACGTTGATTCGCAGCACGGCCTCTTGATCGGTTTCGTCCTCCAGCATCACCCGTACCACCACCCGGCCGGAGGGGGTGAACTTGATGGCGTTGTGGGCGAGGTTGGTCAGCACCTGGCGGATGCGGATCGGGTCGCCGTAGAGCTTCAACGGCACGTCGGCGTAGATCAGGTGCACCAGCTCCAGGCTCTTGCCGTAGGCGGTCGGCGCCAGCAGCGACAGCACCTCCTCCACGCAGTCGCGTAGATCGAAGGCGACGTTGTCTATGACCAGCTTGCCCGCTTCGATCTTGGAGAAATCGAGGATGTCGTTGACGATGGCCAATAGGCTGGCGCACGACTCCTTGACCGTGTTGACGTAGTCGAGCTGTTCCTCGTCGAGCTGGGTGTGGGAGAGCAGGTCGGCGAAGCCGAGAATGCCGTTGATCGGCGTGCGGATCTCATGGCTCATGTTGGCCAGGAACTCCGACTTGACCTTGCTCGCCTCCAACGCGCGCTTGCGCGCAAGGTCCAGTTCGACGTTCTGAACCTCCACCGCCTCCAGCGTCTGCCGTAGCTCGGAAGTGATCTGTTCCACCTTGCGCTGCAGTTCGAGCTGACCGCGTTGCAGCGCCTGGCCCATATGGTTCAAGGACTGCGCCAGTTCGCCCAATTCGTCCGAAAACGGTTCGCGTACCCGCGCGTCGAGCCTGCCGCGCTCGTAGTCCTGCACCGCCTCGATCAGGCGGTGGATGCCCTGGCGCACCGAGCGCGCGCTGTACAAGGCGATGCTCACGCTGCCGCCGAAAGCGATGAGCGCGAATATGAAGACGGACGCCAACCCGCTCGCATGCTGCTCGGCCACGCTGTCCAGGGACAACTCGAGCGTGATCCAACCGACCGGCGCGTCTTTCGCGTTCGGCTGCGCCGAGGCATGCACGGGCACCCGGAACGAGAGGGGAACCTCGGGGCTGAGGAACAGTCGCAGCAGATAGGTCGAGAAGCTGGGAGCGGTCGGCGGTTGCGGGCCGGTGGCCGGGCTGCCTGCGAGCACCTGTCCGTCAGCGTCGCTGATAGTGACCGAGCGTACGTCCGGGTCCTGCAGCAGGCTCTTGACCATGGCGGCGAGTCCTTGCCGATCGCGGTCGATGACCGCGCGCCGGCTGGCCGGCCCCAGGTAACCGGTGAGCGCGCGTCCTTTCTGCTCCAGGCTCGTCTCGAGCTGCTCCACCCGTTCGGGCAGCAGATAGCCGGCAAGCAGACCGGTCACCAGCAGTGGTGCGAACAGGGCTACCAGCAGCAGGCGAGTGCGGATTCCCGGCTTCACGGCGCGCACCTTGGCGGGAACGCCAGGAGGGGATTGGGATCGGCCACGTACGTCCTTATCACGGGCGGTTTCGCCATAGATGCAGCATCATAGCCAATGGTGACGATTCTGCTAAGTGTCTCCGGCAAGGCCCTGACCACTTCGCGCGGGGCTTCCTAGGGCCGCGGATCAGCCAAGGCTTCAGCGGAAACTCTAGACGTGGCTCCTTCTTTCCCAGGGCGGATTTCATTAAACTCAGGCGATGCGTTATCCCACCATCGAAGACTTCGTCGGCAAGACCCCACTGGTGCGGCTGCAGCGGCTCGGGAGCGAAACCGGCAATACTATCCTTCTCAAGCTCGAAGGCAACAATCCTGCCGGCTCGGTCAAGGATCGGCCCGCGCTGAGCATGATCCGCTATGCGGAGGAGCGCGGCGAGATCCAACCGGGCGACACCCTGATCGAGGCCACCAGCGGCAATACCGGCATCGCCCTGGCGATGGCGGCGGCCATACGCGGCTACCGCATGGTGCTGATCATGCCCGACAACATGAGCTTCGAGCGCCGCGCGGCGATGCGCGCCTACGGTGCCGAGTTGGTGCTGGTGTCGCGCGAGGAGGGCATGGAGGCGGCGCGCGATCTGGCCGAACGGATGCAGGCCGAGGGCAAGGGCAAGGTCCTGAACCAGTTCGCCAATCAGGACAACCCGCAGGCGCACTACGAAAGTACCGGGCCGGAAATCTGGGCCGATACCCAGGGCACGGTCACGCATTTCGTCAGCTCCATGGGGACCACCGGCACCATCATGGGCGTGTCGCGCTACCTCAAGGAAAAGAACCCGGCGATCGAGATCGTCGGCGTGCAGCCGCTCGAAGGCTCCAGCATTCCCGGCATCCGCCGCTGGCCGGAGGCCTATCTGCCCAAGATCTTCGACCCGGCGCGCGTCGACCGAGTGATCGATGTCAGCGAGGCGGAGGCGGTGCGGGTCACCCGTGAACTGGCGGCTAAGGAAGGTATCTTTGCCGGCATGTCGTCCGGCGGCGCCTTGGCCGCCGCCCTGCGGATCGCGCGGGAAGTCGAGAACGCAACCATCGTCAGCATCGTCTGTGACCGCGGCGACCGTTACCTATCCACCGGGCTGTTTCCGGACTAATCAACCCTAAGCCGAGGACGGCTCGTGGCGCTGTCGCCGAACATCTTCGTCTTCGACCTGGAGACCGTGCCGGATGTCGACGGCATACGCCGGCTGCACGATCTCGACGGGGTATCGGACGCCGACGCCGCCGAGGCGGCGTTCGCGCTCCGTCGGCAGGCCACCGGCGGTGAGTTCCTCAAGCTGCACCTGCAGCGGATCGTCACCATTTCCATCGCCGCGCGCATGGGCGACCGTTTCAAGGTCTGGTCGCTGACCGAGCCCGATTGCGACGAGCGCGAGATCATCAGCCGGTTCTATGAAGGCGTCGAGCGCTTCACGCCGGTGCTGGTGTCCTGGAACGGCGGCGGCTTCGACCTGCCGGTGTTGCATTACCGGGCACTGATCCACGGCATTTCCGCGCCGAGGTATTGGGAAAACGGCAACGGCGACCAGTCGTTCCGCTGGAACAACTATCTCGGCCGCTACCACGAACGGCACACCGACCTGATGGACGTGCTTTCCGGCTACCAGCCGCGCGCCGCCGCGCCGCTGGACGAGATCGCCACGCTGTGCGGGCTGCCCGGCAAGATGGGCATGAGCGGCGCCAAGGTCTGGGAGTGCGTCAAGGCGGGCGAGTACGCGCGGGTCAGCGATTACTGCGAGACCGACGTTCTGAACACTTACCTGGTGTACCTGCGCTTCGAACTGATGCGCGGTCACCTCGATCGAGAAGGTTACAGGCGCGAGTGCGACCGGGTGCGCGATGCCTTGGTCGCGGACGGACGGGCGCACCTGCGCGAGTTTCTCGCCGCCTGGCCGCAGCAGGAGTAGCGCCATGAGGCACAGAGCGCGCAAACAGCACTTGCCGCAGGCCGCGGTGGAGGCGGTGGTGACCGCCCTGAGCAACGAGGGCCGCGGTATCGCGCATGTCGATTCCGAGATCGTGTTCATCGACGGGGCGTTGCCGGGCGAACGGGTGACCTTTCGCTACACGGCGCGGCGCCGCGGCATCGCCGAAGGCGCCGTGGTCGAGCTTATCGAGCGCTCGCCGCAGCGGATCGAGCCGCGCTGCCCGCAGTTCGGCGTATGCGGCGGCTGCAGCTTGCAGCATCTGGCGCCGCAGGAGCAGCTGCGCTTCAAGGAGGACGTGCTGCGCGGGCAGTTTCAGCGCATCGGCCAGGTCGAGCCGCGTGAGTGGCTGCCGCCGCTGGAAGGCGCTTCCTGGGGATATCGCCGCCGGGCGCGCCTGGCGGTGCGCTGGGTGGCGAAGAAGGGCGGTACCCTGGTGGGTTTCCGCGAGCGCCACAGCGCCTTCGTGGCGGCGGTCGACGAGTGCGCGGTGCTTGATCCGCGCGTGGGCACGCGCCTTCGCGAGCTGGGCGAACTGATCGACGGGCTGTCGATCAAGACCCAGGTGCCGCAGATCGAGGTATCGATGGGCGACGATCAGGTCGCGTTGGCGTTCCGCAACCTGGCGCCGTTCTCGGCGGCCGACCGCGAGCGGCTGATCGGCTTCGGTCAGGCGCACGGTTTCCAGATCTACCAGCAGCCGGGGAACGAAAGCACGATCGAGCGGCTGTGGCCGGCCGAGGCCGAGCTGACCTTCCGGATTCCGGAGTTCGACGTCGAGCTCGCCTTCCTGCCCACCGACTTCACCCAGGTCAACGCCGGCATCAATCAGCGCATGGTGGCCCGCGCACTGGCGCTGCTCGAGCCGGGGCCGCAGGAGCGGGTGCTCGATCTGTTCTGCGGCCTGGGTAATTTCACCCTGCCGCTGGCTCGCCGCGCGGGATACGTGGTGGGCGTCGAGGGCGAGGCCGGGCTGGTCGAGCGGGCGCGTGGCAACGCGCGGCGCAACGGGCTCGACAACGTCGAGTTCCACGTCGCCAACCTTGCCGGCGAGGTCGAGGCGCTGCCGTGGATGCGCCAGTCCTACGACAAGATCCTGCTGGATCCGCCGCGCTCCGGCGCGATGGAGCTGATTCCGCAGATCGCCCGGCTCAAGGCGCCGCGAATCGTCTATATCTCCTGTAACCCCGCCACGCTGGCGCGCGACGCCGGCTTGCTGGTGCACGATCATGGCTATCGCATCGGGGCGGCGGGCGTCATGGACATGTTCCCGCACACGGCGCATGTCGAGAGTATCGCGGTGTTCGAGCGAGATCCGCGGCGATGAACAAGCGCGTAGAAATCATCGAAAAGACCACGGCGTATAAGGGTTTCTTCCGTCTCGACAAATACCGGCTGCGGCACAGCCTGTTCGCCGGTGGCGACAGCCAGGTGCTGGTGCGCGAGTTGTTCGAGCGCGGCCATGCCGTCGGCGTGCTGCCTTACGATCCGGTGCGCGACGAAGTGGTGTTGGTCGAGCAGTTCCGCATTGGCGCGCTGGAGGCGCCGCAGGGGCCCTGGCTGCTGGAGATCATCGCCGGCATGATCGAGGACGGCGAACTGCCGGAGCAGGTCGCTCATCGCGAAGCCGCCGAGGAGGCTGGCTGCAAGCTCGAGGACCTGGTCCCGATCGCCCGCTACTTCTCCAGCCCCGGCGGCAGTTCCGAGCAGGTGAGCGTGTTCTGTGCCCGGGCCAGCAGTGAGGGGCTGGGTGGTATCCATGGTGAGCCGAGCGAAGGTGAGGACATCCGGGTCCACGTGCTGTCCTTCGACGAGGCGATGGCATTGCTGGAGAGCGGAGGCATCAACTCGGCGTTGCCCATCATCGCCTTGCAGTGGTTGGCGCTGAACCGCGAGCGCTTGCGCGCCGATTGGGGCGCGGTTTAGATCGACGTCGTCAGCGGTCGCCGGCCAGGTCGACCTTGAGCCAGACCTGGTGCTGTTCGCGGGCGGCATCGCGACTGCGGTAGCTGATGGCGTCGCCGCGATGGCTGCTGCTTTCGCCGCTACTGCCGATCAGCAGCCATTCGCCCAGCCGGCCCGAGGCCGTCGTTTCCACGCGCCGTAGGCGCGCGCCTTGCCCAGGCCCAGGTTGATCGTCGGCGCTGCCGATATCGACTTCCACCCAATCGCCATTCAGCCGTGCCACCGCGTAGAAGCCCTGGGTGAGCTCGATGAAGCGCGTACGTTCCGCCACGCCGGTGTCACGGCCGACCACCACCACGCGATCCTGCACCGGCACCAGCAGCGAAGTGCCGATGAAGGCGGCACGCCCTTCCAGGGCACGCACTTGCTGCTGGCGCTGGCCGTCGTGCAGGCCGTTACTGCGGTAGATGCGCACCGAGCCGCTCGCGCCGCGGCTACCGGCGCTGCCGCGTCCGCCCACGGCTTGCTCGTGCACGCTGCCGCTGGACCCCACCCGCACCGCGATCAATACCGCGCGCGGCGCTACATCCAGTTCGCGGAGTAAGCGGCGCACGTCGCGGACGACGGCCGGGTCGGCCTTGACAATGAGGGTGTCTCCTTGGCCGCTGAGACTGGCTCCGGACGGCAAATGTGGGGTGAGCAGCGGAGCGATTTCCTCAGCCGTGCGGTAGCTTAGTTTGAAAACTTCGAGTGAATCCGCAGCAGAGGCCGGCGCCAAGGCGAACAGGACGGCGAGTAGGGCGAACAGGCGCGTGGCGGGTCTCATATATGTAGGCGCCTTACGTTCGGGTCGGATGCGCTGCGATCCCACAGCTCGGTGAAGATCCGGACGAGTTCGCGGGCGCGCAGGCGGTCGTACAGACAGGCCTCGCCCTCGACCCGGTCGGACTGCGGACGGTGGATGTATCCGCTGCCGTCCGCGATCAGGAATGCCTCGTTGAAGTTCCCGTCTTCTTCGCCGAGCTTGCGAATCTCGATGAAGCTGCTCAAGCGGCGCGATAGTTCCAGCAGCCGATGATCGGCGGCAACGACCGCCTCGACGCTGTGGACCAACAAGCGGATCCTCACGCCCCGGCCGCGCGTTGCCAGGGCCCGCACCGCATCGATGAAACCGTTCTGGTCGTAGATGCGCGGCTCCAGGTCTCGGCTGACCAGGTCGATGCTGCGCCTGGCCTGACGGGCGAGGCGTTCGCTTAGGTCACGCAATTGCTCGAGGTCGCGCACCGCGACGCGCTCGCTGCTGTCGCTGGCGGTGTCCGTCATGGGCGGGGTCTCGCTCATCGTTCTCTCCGCGGACGTGTCGAACGCAACCACTGTAAGCGCTCAGGCGTTCCAGTGCATCCGGCGGTGCGGGATGCCGGCGTCGTCGAACACGGGGCCGTCGGCGACGAAGCCCAGGCGCTGGTAGAACGGAATGGCGTGCACCTGAGCATGCAGCTCGAGCCGGGGCAGGCCTTGCGCCAGCGCGGCATCGCGCAGCGCCAGCAGAAGGCGCGCGCCGACGCCGCGGTTGCGATAGCCGGGCAATACCGCCATGCGGCCGATACGGCCATCCGGCGTCAAGCGCCCGGTGCCGACCGTCTCGCCGCCGACCAGAGCTATCGCGTGCAGGCTGGGCGGATCGTGCTCGTCCAGCTCCAGTTCCTCGGGCACATGCTGTTCCCGCACGAACACGGCATAGCGTACCGGCAGGGCCAGCGGGCCCAAGGTCTGCCAGTCGCCGAGCCGTACCTCGATGTCCATCGTCAGGTTTCGGGCTCCCAGTGCCCGCCGCGCAGCAGCTCGTGCAGTAGGGTCAGCGCCGCTGCCGGCAACGCCGCCGGGTCGAGCGGGCCAAGGCGCCGCTCGTCCGCAAGCCGCGCGCCGAAGTCGCGCAACGGCGCCGACAGCGGATACTCGTGACCGTCGACGTACAAATATCCGCCCTCGCCGTTGGCGACGAAGGCGAAGCGGGAGGCCGGATTGCGGATCAGCGTCTGTCCGGCGGCCAGGCGTTCGCGCAGTGTACGCGCGCTCCAGCGCGGTCCGGCCGGCTTGTCGGCGAACAAGGGTTTGGGCTCGGTGAGGAAGCGGCACAGGGCTCGATCGAGCACCTCGTCGTCCGCCAGCAGGACATCCCGCACCCGCGTACGCAGCGCCGCCAGGGCGTCCGCCGTTATCTCGCCGGGACGCTCGGTCGGGCGCCGATCGGCGTCGCTGTAGCGCGGCCGGCCCTCGGCGCGGTCGAGCAGTTCGGCGGCCACCGCGGCGGCCAGTTCCCGGTCGGCCGGGACGCGAAAGCCCACCGAATAGGTCATGCAGGCATCCTCGGCGATGCCGTAGTGCGGCACGCCCGGCGGCAGATACAGCATGTCGCCGGGTTCAAGCACCCATTCGTCGCTGGTGTCGAACTCGGCCAATATGCGCATGGCCAACCCGGGCAGCAGGCGCTCCTCGGCGGGGGCCGGGTACTGGATCTTCCAGCGGCGGCGGCCGTAAGCCTGCAGCAGGAACACATCGTACTGATCCGAGTGCGGTCCAACCGAACCGGCCGGCGCGGCGAAGCTGATCATCAGATCGTCGATGCGCCAATCCGGAATGAAGCGGAACGGCGCCAGCAGCTCCGCCAGCCCCGGCACGTGCTTGTCCACGTCCTGCACCAGCAGCGTCCAGTGCGACTCCGGCAGCGCGGAGAAATCCCGCTCGTCGAACGGCCCGTGGCGCAGTTCCCAGGGGCCGTTGGCGCCGTGCTCGAGCACCAGGCGCGATTCGACCTCGTCCTCGCAGGCGAGACCGGCCAGCTCCTCGGGGCTGAGCGGCGAGCGGAAGCCCGGGATCGCCTGGCGAATGAGCAGCGGGCGCTTCTGCCAGTACTGGGCGAGGAACTCCTCGGGGCTGAGGCCGCCGAGGAGCGTGGACAGATCGAGCGGAGGCAGTGGGATCACTAGATTCGCCGCGCTTGGTCGGCGGCATTGCCGACGTAGGTCCAGGGCGTGAGTTCGGCCAGTTCGCGCTTGGCCTGCTCGGGCAGTTCCAGGCCGGCGACGAAGGCCTGCAGCGCGGCCTGATCGACGCGGCGGCCGCGAGTCAGGGCCTTGAGCCGTTCGTAGGGCTGATCCACACCGTAGCGGCGCATCACGGTTTGGATGGCCTCGGCCAGCACTTCCCAGTTCGCGTCCAGGTCGCGCCGCAGCTGCGCCTGATCGACGTCGATCTTGCCCAGGCCCTTGAGCAGCGAGCGGTAGGCGATGAGGCAGTGGCCGATGCCCACGCCGAGGTTGCGCAGCACGGTGGAATCGGTGAGGTCGCGCTGCCAGCGCGAGATCGGCAGCTTGGCGGCCAGGTGGCCGAACAGCGCGTTGGCGATGCCCAGGTTGCCCTCGGCGTTCTCGAAGTCGATCGGGTTGACCTTGTGCGGCATGGTGGACGAGCCGACCTCGCCCTCGACCGTGCGCTGCTTGAAGTAGCCGACCGAGATGTAGCCCCAGACATCGCGGCTGAAGTCGATCAGGATGGTGTTGAGGCGGGCGAGGGCGTCGAACAGCTCGGCGATGTAGTCGTGCGGCTCGATCTGGGTGGTATACGGATTCCAGGTTAGACCGAGGCCGGTGACGTAATCGCGCGCCAGCTTCTCCCAGTCGACGCCGGGGTAGGCGACCAGATGGGCGTTGTAGTTGCCGACCGCGCCGTTGATCTTGCCCAGGATCTCCACCTCGGCGATCTGCCGGCGCTGGCGCTCCAGGCGGTACAGCACGTTCGCCACTTCCTTGCCGACCGTGGTGGGCGTGGCCGGCTGGCCGTGGGTGCGGGCCAGCATCGGCTCATCGGCGTGGCGCTGGGCGAACTCGCGCAGCACCGCGTTGATCTGGTCGATCAGCGGCAGCAGCACCTGGTCGCGCGCGCTCTTCAGCATCAGGCCGTGCGAGAGGTTGTTGATGTCTTCCGAGGTGCAGGCGAAGTGGGTGAACTCCTTGATCGCGGTCAGCTCCGGCAGCTGATCCAGGCGTTCCTTGAGGAAGTACTCCACCGCCTTCACGTCGTGGTTGGTCGTCCGCTCGATTTCCTTGATGCGCGCCGCCTCGGCCGGGCCGAAGCCGTCCAGGATCGAGTCCAGATACGCATTGGCCTGCGCCGACAGCGCCGGTACTTCCGCAATGCCGCCCTCGGCGGCCAGCGCTTGCAGCCAGCGGACCTCCACGATCAGCCGGTGGCGGAGCAGCCCGTACTCGCTGAACAGCGGTTGCAGTTCGGCCGTCTTGTCGCCGTAGCGGCCGTCGACGGGGGAAATGGCGGTGAGGCGGGACAGTTCCATGCGCGGGTACTCTTGCAGGCCAAGATCTCGGGCGCCGATTCTAACGCCTGCGTACCGTGAGCGCACCCGAGCGTCCGCGGCGGTTCGGATCGTGATCGACGGCTGAAGGAGCTGAGCAATGAGCGACTCCAGGTTCAGGATCGAGAAAGACAGCATGGGCGAGCTGCGGGTGCCCGCCGATGCCCTGTACGGTGCCCAGACGCAGCGGGCGGTGGAGAATTTCCCGATCAGCGGCTTGCGCATGCCGCGCGCGTTCATACGCGCGCTCGGTCTGATCAAGGCCGCGGCGGCCGGCGCCAATCAGGAACTGGCCGGACTCGCCCCCGAGCTGGCCGACGCGATCGTCGAGGCGGCGGCCCGGGTAGAGCGCGGCGAACACGATGCGCAATTCCCGATCGACGTGTTCCAGACCGGCTCCGGCACCAGCACCAACATGAACGCCAACGAGGTGATCGCCCATCTCGCCAGCGCTCGCCTGGGACGGCCGGTGCATCCCAACGATCACGTCAACATGGGGCAGAGCAGCAACGACGTGATTCCCTCGGCGATCCACGTCAGCGCCGCGCTGTTGGTGCACGAGGACCTGCTGCCCGCGCTCGATAAGCTGGCTACCACGATCGAGCGCCGTGCCGAGGAACTTCGCGACCTGCCCAAGACCGGACGAACCCACCTCATGGACGCGATGCCGGTGACCTTCGGCCAGGAACTGTCGGCCTGGGCGGCGCAGATCCGCCACGGCGCCGAGCGGGTTCGGGCGGCGCTGCCGCGATTGCACGAGCTGGCGCTGGGCGGAACGGCGGTCGGCACCGGCATCAACGCCCATCCCCAGTTCGGCGCGCGGGCGGCCGAGCTACTGGCGCAACGCACCGGCATTCCGTTCCGTACCGGTGCGAACTACTTCGAGCTGCTCAGCAGCCAGGACGCGGCCGTGGAGCTGTCGGGCCAGCTCAAGGTGATCGCGGTCAGCCTGATGAAGATCGCCAACGATCTGCGCTGGATGAACAGCGGGCCGCTGGCGGGGCTGGGCGAGATCGCGCTGCCGGCGCTGCAGCCGGGCAGCAGCATCATGCCGGGCAAGGTCAATCCGGTGGTGCCGGAAGCGGTGGCCATGGTCGCCGCGCAGGTCATAGGCAACGACGCGACCATCACGGTTGCCGGTCAGTCCGGTTCGTTCCAGCTCAACGTCATGCTGCCGGTGATCGCGTACAACCTGCTGCAGAGTTTGGAGCTGTTGAGTCGGGCCTCGACCGTGCTGGCGGACAAGGCGATCGCCGGCTTCACGGTGAACGAAGCCCGGCTTGGCGAAGCGCTGTCGCGCAACCCGATTCTGGTCACCGCGCTCAACAGCGTGATCGGCTACGAGCAAGGCGCGCGCATCGCCAAGGCGGCATACGCGCAGGGCAGGCCGGTGCTGGACGTGGCGCTGGAGATGAGCGGATTGGCGAAAGAAGAGTTGCAGCGGCTGCTGGACGCCTTTGAGCTCACCAAGGGCGGCATCAAGGGCGAAGGAATAGGGGGGGGCGGCTAGCGCCGATGGGGTGGGGCAGGGCCCTCGGGCGAGGGCTCTGCCGGCTAGCGTATGCAGGCCTCAGGCGGCCTTCTTGGCGCCGGTACGGGCGTTCAATTGCTCTATGTTCTGCTGCAAGGCGGAGTTGACCTCGGCATTGGTCTCCATGAGGAGGTTGAGGTACTTCCTGGCGTTGTCGGCCGCCTTGCGGGAGGCCTCGTTGAGGTAGTTGATCTGCGAGGAAATGGCGTCTTCCGGCTTCTTCACTTCGCTCAACGAGCGGATGTACTGGATGCCGGATTCGAGGCTGTCGTTGATCACGGCGTTGTGGAGCTTGAGAAACTGTTCCAAGCGGCCGGAAATGATCTCGTTGTAGCGCACCCAGCCGTTGAGTACGGCTTGGCTTAGTTCGCTCAATTGCTCGATGCTCTTATTGGCGTCTGCCTTCATGGCGATCTCTCCTTAGATTGGTGGTCCCTGACCGGCATCGTGCCAGCGGATGACTATTGCTAGAGCAGGGGAGGCAGGACCGAACGCGGGTCTGGACGCGCGTCCTGCGGTCACTCCCGGTCGAAGGATCGAGGACTTCGCTGTCCTCGTCGGCCAGTCTACCGCGCCCGATCGTACCGAGCTAGAGACTGGCCGCGATCATCGCCGTGGCCGCGCGGATCGAAGTATAGCCAGCGTAGCCGCAGATCCACCGGCGCGGTGAACACCGGTCCTTCGACGAATCCCGGCGCCGGCGACCCGCCCACCAGCCGGTGCACCGTGGTCAGGAACAGCGTGTCGATCAGCCCGTCGCGCAGCAGCGTGTGGTGCACGTAGGGACCGCCCACCGAGTACAGCCGCCGGTAGCCCAGCTCCTCGAGGTAGGCCACGACGATGCGGCCGCTGCCGACGCCGTCCGTAGGCAGCGGCACCAGCTCGGCGCCCTGGGCAAGCAGCTCCCGCGCGCGCGGCGAAGACGGATCGGCGGCGGTGGCGACGAACACCCGGCGGCCGTCCTCGAACCATTCCGCGGGGAGGGTAATGTCGAGGCTGGCGCTCATGACCAGTACGTCGGGTTGCGCCGGCATGCCCTGGGCGATGCGCCAGCGCCGCAGGTCATCGAACTCCGGCTTGTGGCTCAGCGGTAGGCTGTCCTGAGCGATGCCGTCGGCCAGGTCGCGCAGATAGCGGCCGCTGGCGATCAGCACGTCGGCGCGCGCCGCAAGCTCCTGAAATAGCCGCCAATCGCGCGGGTTGGCGATGGTGTTCGGCACGATCGGCTGGCCGCTGACCGGGTGCGGCAGCGCGATGCGGCCGTCGAGACTGGCGACGAAGTTGGTGTAGACGAAGATGCGATCGCCCCAATCGGCGGGCACCAGCGGTGCTTCGAGGTACAAGTTCCGGATCGGCACCGGCCTGCCGGGTTCCGGAAACAGTTGAAGTACGTGATCTTCCGCCGATACCTGCATTGCGCTACTCGTCCCGCCGCTCTCGTTGCTCCGTCGTATTCGACCGATTTACGCCGTCCTCCCCACCCGCCGGTGGGGAACGAGGAAGCATGGCCTACCCAATTCGACTGCGCTAGGATACAGAATCGCATGGAGGCCGAGTCAGCCAGCAAATGCTTATGCGGGAAGGTTGAGGTGGATGATTAACGTCGTATTGGTGGACGACCATCAGTTGGTTCGTACCGGCATCCGCAAGATTCTTGACGACGTGGACGATGTCCACGTTTGCGGTGAAGCGGGGTCTGGCGAGGATGCCCTCAAGCTGGTCAAGCAAGCGAGGCCGGACGTGGTCCTCATGGACGTCAACATGCCCGGCATCGGCGGGTTGGAAGCCACCCGCAAGCTGCTTCGCATCGACGAGAACCTGCGCATCATCGCGCTCACGGTGCACGTGGACGAACCGTATCCCAGCCGCTTGCTGGAGGCGGGTGCGCTCGGCTATCTCACCAAGGGCTGCGACGAGCAGGAGATCGTCACCGCTATCCGCACGGTCTATCGGGGCGAGCGCTACATCGGCGCCGACATCGCGCGCCAGATGGCGCTGTCCGGCTTGAGCGGGCGCAGCAAGAATCCCTTCGACAAGCTCTCGCAGCGCGAAGTGCAGGTGATGTTGATGATCACCCAGGGCCACAAGGTCCAGGAGATCTCCGACGTGCTTTGCCTGAGCCCGAAGACGGTCAGCACCTATCGCTACCGTCTGTACGAGAAGCTTGGGGTGGCCAACGACGTCGAGCTCACTCACCTGGCTATCCGGCACGACATGATCGATCACCTGCAGTGATCCTCGCGGCCGGAGCCGATCGCCGCGCCAGTGGCGATCCCCGGCCGGGGCCGCGTGCCGTCCTAAGCTAAGCGGCTATTCCCGCACGGATTTTTTGATGAACTTCACGGCCTTGCGCCGGTCTGAGCCTGCATGTCCGCAGTTGAGCCCAATTCCTTCGACGGCAAGGCCTTCGCCCGAAACCTGACCGACCGCCCCGGTGTGTACCGCATGCTCGACCACAGCGGTACGGTGATCTACGTCGGTAAGGCGCGCAATCTCAAGCGCCGCGTCGGAAGCTACTTCAACCGCACGCACGACGATCGCAAGACCATTGCGCTGGTTTCCCAGATCCGCGGCATCGAGGTGACCATCACCAACACCGAGGCCGAGGCGCTGATCCTTGAGAACAACCTGATCAAGGAGCTGAAACCGCGCTACAACGTGCTGCTCAGGGACGACAAGAGCTACCCGTACATCTACCTGTCCAGCCATCAGGAGTTCCCGCGGCTCGCCCTATACCGCGGCTCGCGCCGCGGCCCCGGTCGCTACTTCGGACCCTTTCCCAGCGCGCCGGCGGTGCGCGAGACGCTGAACTACCTGCAGAAGGTGTTCCCCGTTCGCCAATGCGAGGACACCTTCTTCCGCAACCGCTCGCGTCCCTGCCTGCAGTACCAGATCAAGCGCTGCAGCGGGCCCTGCGTCGGGCTGGTGAGCAAGGAGGACTACGCGCGCGATGTGCGCCATGTCGAAATGTTCCTCGAGGGCAAGAGCGACGAGGTGGTGAGCGAACTGGTGCGGCGCATGGAGGAGGCGGCCGGGCGCCAGGAGTTCGAGATCGCGGCGCAGATCCGCGATCGCATCGCGACCCTGCGCAAGATCCAGGAGCGGCAGTACATCGCCGGCGAGAAGGGCGATCTGGACGTGGTGGCCTGCGCCTCGCAGGGTGGGATGGCCTGCGTGCAGGTGTTCTTCTTCCGCGGCGGCCACAATCTGGGCAACAAGAGCTTCTTCCCGAAGATGCCGGACGATATGTCCGAAACCGAGGTGTTGGCCGCGTTCGTGGCCCGCTACTACCTCGGCAAGCGGGCGCCGCGCGAGATTCTGGTGAGCCACGCGATCGATGAGCGTACGTTGCTGGAGGAGGCGCTGAGCCGCGAGGCGGGCTATCGTGTCCATATCAGGGACAGCGTGCGGGGCGATCGCCGCCGCTGGATCGATCTGGCGCTCGACAACGCCGTGCACGCGATCACGGCCCAGCTTGCCGGCCGCGCCACGGTGCAGAAGCGGCTGGAGGCCCTGCGGGAGGCGTTGGGCTTGCCCGAGCCGCCGCGGCGCATCGAGTGCTTCGACATCAGCCATACCCGCGGCGAGGCGACGGTGGCCAGTTGCGTGGTGTTCACCAGCGAGGGCGCCGCGAAGTCCGATTACCGTCGCTTCAATATCGAGGGCGTGGCGCCTGGCGACGATTACGCGGCGATGCGCCAGGCGTTGCTGCGGCGTTATACGCGGATCAAGAAGGGGGAGGCGCCGATGCCGGACCTTCTCCTGATCGACGGCGGCAAGGGCCAGTTGGCCCAGGCCATGGACGTGCTGGCGGAACTGCAGATCACGGACCTGCCGGTGATGGGCATTGCCAAGGGGCCGGAGCGCAAGCCGGGCGAAGAGACTTTGTTTATCGGCGGTGACGACGGAGAGTACACTTTGCCGCCGAACTCCCCGGCTCTTCATCTGCTCCAGCAGATCCGCGACGAGGCGCACCGATTCGCCATCACCGGCCATCGCCTGCGCCGGGGCAAGGCGCGTACCACGTCCGTTCTGGAGTCCATCCCGGGGCTCGGCCCCAAGCGGCGACAGACCCTGCTCAAGCAGTTCGGTGGCTTGCAGGGCGTCAGCGGGGCGGGCATAGACGATTTGATGCGGGTATCGGGGATCAACGCGGCCCTGGCCGAGCGGATCTACGACGCCTTCCACAGCGAAAGGACCTGATATGCGGTTGAACCTTCCCAACACCCTTACCTTGCTGCGGATCATCATGATTCCGGTGTTGGGACTCGCGTTCCTGCTGCCGCCGTCGCTGGCGCACGTTCTCGCGGCGGCCATCTTCGGCCTGGCCGGCATCACGGACTGGCTGGACGGCTTCCTCGCCCGGCGTTTGAAACAGACTTCGGCGTTCGGTGCCTTCCTCGATCCGGTGGCCGATAAGCTGATCGTGGCCGTCGCCCTGGTGGCCTTGCTGACCTTCAACAACACGCCGTACTTCGCCGTGCCGGTGGCGGTGATCATCGGCCGCGAGATCGCGGTCTCCGCGCTGCGCGAGTGGATGGCGTCGTTGGGGCGCCGCGCCAGCGTCGCGGTTAACATGATGGGCAAGATCAAGACCACCGCGCAGATGGCGGCGATCCTGATCCTCCTGTACGGCCGCGACGTGGCCGGCCTGCCGTTACAGAAGATCGGTCTGTGGCTGCTCTACGTGGCGGCCATCCTGACGCTGTACTCGGCCATCCTGTATCTGCGCGCGGCGTGGGACACCATCCGCCAGGAGCCGGCGCAGCCGGAACAGAATATGGGGGGTTGACAGGAAATACGCGGTCTTTAAAATACCGCTCAAGTCGGGCGGGAATAGCTCAGTTGGTAGAGCGCAACCTTGCCAAGGTTGAGGTCGCGAGTTCGAGCCTCGTTTCCCGCTCCAGATTCCAAGCCCCGGCTACGAGCCGGGGTTTTCGTTTCCGAGCATTCGCCGGCCTCGCTATTGCGGCAGCCGGCTGGTATCATCGGCGCGCGATCAGCGCCGACTCGGTACGGCTAGGTGGCAGAGTGGTCATGCAGCGGCCTGCAAAGCCGTGTACCTCGGTTCGATTCCGGGCCTAGCCTCCAATCTTCTCGCGCCTCTCTTGGTTCGAGTCATACCGATCCCTACCTGCGGCGCAGGCGCGTGGCTTCCACGCCTCGGCACCGGTCATGAGCCGTGCCGAATGGCGATGCCGGAACGCAAAACGCGGGAGTGGCGAAATCGGTATACGCAGAGGACTTAAAATCCTCCGCCGTCAAAGGCTTGCGGGTTCGAGTCCCGCCTCCCGCACCATTCGAAATGTTCCCCTGACCAATTCCACTCGCGTGGCCGGACTTGCGCGTTTACCGCGCCGTCGTTCCGCGCGCGCCGTTTCAAGCAAAAAAGAAGGGCGCCGCGGCGCCCTTCTTTTCTCGCATCCTGGCTTGGACCGGACTAGCCGTTGTAGCGCTTCAGCACCAAGCTCGCGTTGGTGCCGCCGAAGCCGAAGCTGTTGGACAGCACCAGATCGAGCTTGGCGTTGTCGACGCGCTGGGTCACCACCGGCATGTCGGCGGCGGCCGGGTCGATGTTGTCGACGTTGGCGGAGGCGGCGATGAAGTTGCCTTCCATCATCAGCAGACAGTAAATCGCCTCCTGCGCGCCGGTCGCGCCCAGGGAATGGCCGGTGAGCGACTTGGTCGAGCTCAGCGGCGGCACCTTGTCCCCGAATACCTCGCGCAGCGCCTGCAGCTCGGCGACGTCGCCGACCGGAGTGCTGGTGCCGTGGGTGTTGATGTAGTCGATCGGGCCGTCGAGACCTTCCATCGCCATGCGCATGCAGCGCACCGCCCCTTCGCCGGACGGCGCGACCATGTCGTAGCCGTCGGAGGTGGCGCCGTAGCCGACCACTTCGGCATAGATGCGCGCGCCGCGCGCCAGGGCGTGATCGAGCGCCTCGAGCACCAGCATGCCGGCGCCGCCGGCGATGACGAAGCCGTCGCGGCCGGCGTCATAGGGACGCGACGCGCGGGCCGGATCGTCGTTGAAGCCGGTGGAGAGGGCACCCATGGCGTCGAACATCATCGTCATGGTCCAGTGCTCTTCCTCGCCGCCGCCGGCGAAGATGATGTCCTGCTTGCCCAACTGGATGAGTTCCATCGCGTTGCCGATGCAGTGCGCGCTGGTCGCGCAGGCCGACGTGATGGAGTAATTGACGCCCTTGATCTCGAACGGGGTGGCCAAGCAGGCGGAAACCGTGCTGCTCATGGTCTTCGGTACGCCGAACGCGCCGATCTTGCGCACGCCGCGGTCGCGGAGGATGTCGGCGGCGTCGACCAGGTTCGAGGTGGAGCCACCGCCGGAGCCGGCGATCAGGCCGGTACGCGGGTTGGAGACCATCTCGGGGGTGAGGCCGGCGTCCTTGATCGCCTGATCCATCGCCACGTAGGCGAAGGCGGCGGCGTCGCCCATGAAGCGGCGCGCCTTGCGTGGAATCAGCGCATCGAGGTCGATGTCCACGCTGCCGGCGACCTGGCTGCGCAGCCCGCGCTCGGCGTACTCAGGCTGGAACTTGATGCCGGAGCGACCGCTCCGAAGAGAATCGGTGACGGTGGCCTTGTCATTGCCGAGGCAAGACACTATGCCGATACCGGTAACTACTACGCGCCGCACTAGATGCTCCTCAACCAAGTGGGGTGGCCCATCGCCCCTGGTCCGACCAAGATAAACAAGTAGGGGTTCCCTTAGGTCGACGACAACACGCTAAGGTCTTGAAAGATGCCAACCTTGAGATCGGAGGCCGTGTAGATCGGCCTGTCGTCGACCAACAGGGTGCCATCGGCAATGCCCATGACCAGCTTACGTTTGATGACGCGCTTGATGTCGAGACGATACGTCACCCGCTTGGCCTCGGGCAGTACCTGGCCGAAGAAGCGCACTTCGCCGACGCCGAGCGCGCGGCCGCGGCCGCTGTTGTCGGTCCAGGCAAGGAAGAAGCCCACCAGCTGCCACAGGGCGTCAAGGCCGAGGCAGCCCGGCATCACCGGGTCGCCGGGGAAGTGGCAAGCGAAGAACCAGAGATCCGGATGAACGTCCAGCTCGGCGACCACCTCACCCTTGCCGTAGCTACCGCCGGTTTCCGAGATGTGGGTGATCCGGTCGAACATCAGCATGTTGGGGACCGGCAGCTGGGGCTTGTTGGGGCCGAACAGCCGGCCGTAGCCGCACTCGATCAGCTCTTCACGGGTGTAGCTGGATTTCTGAGTCATTCAGGTACCTAGTAGTAGCCGGTGGCTGTCGGCGGCGACAGCTTACCGGCATGTGCAAATTAAGGCTATGCCCAACGGCCGGAGCGGGGCGAAGTTGCGTGGTAGTGCAAACTTTGCCTCGGGCGGCGAAGATCGGCTGCGCGAAATGGTAAAGCAGTCGGCGGCCACGGTCATCCATCGGCGCGGCGTATTGCCACGAAATTTGACCAGGGTCAAGCAATTTCGTACCGAGGGGAAATGCCTAAGAGGACTCGGTTTACCTGTCGGGCCTGGACTACACTTCGGAATGCCTCGCTAGTCGTACTACTCCCCGGATGTACCCAAACAATGCATAAGCTTCTGCATTGCTTTGTCCTCCTTGCCGCGACGCTGCCGGTCGCGACACAGGCAGGCGAGCCGTCCGACGCACAGCGCAAGCTCTTTCTCGAGTCGTATCGCAAGGTCGAAGCGCGTAAGGCGGTCGACGTCGAAGCCTCGATGCGGGCTTTGGGTGACTACGTGCTCGGGCCTTATCTGCGTTACGGCGAGTTGCGTGCGCGGCTCGCGCAGGCCGAACCCACCGCCGTCAGGACGTTCCTGAACAAGCATGGCGATCTGGCCGCCGCCGAATCGCTGCGTCGGGACTACCTCGGCATGCTCGGCGAGCGCGGGGAGTGGAAGGCGTTTCTGTCCTTGTATAAGCCCACCAACGTCACCAGCCTGCGCTGTTACCGCTTGCGCGCCCTACGCAGCGAAGCCGCGATCGATGCGGCTTGGCGCGCCGAGGCCCGGAGCGTGTGGAACGCCGGCGGTAGCGACGTCAGGGCATGCGATCCCGTGTTCGAGGCGATGGCGGCGAGTGGCGATCTGAGCGCCGACGACCTCTGGGCGCGGGCCATGGCGGCGGTGGAGGCCGGCGACAGTCGCCGGGTGGAACGGTTGAAACCGCGGCTGGACCAGTCGCGGCAGCGGCTGCTGGAGCAATGGCTAAGCGTGGTGAAGCGCCCGGCGCTGCTGCGCTCGGCCGAACTCGAGTTGGCTCCGGCGATCGCGCCGAATGCCATTCGGGCCGGTTTGCATCGTATGGCGAAGGATCAGCCGGAGGAGGCCATGGCCTTGGTCGACTCGCTGGCGGATCGTTTCAAGCTGGGCGAGTTGGAACGGGCCAAGGCGCGCCGCGCCATCGCCGTCCGCGCCGCCTGGAGCCAGCACCCGCAGGCGCTGGAGTGGCTGGCGACGCTGCCCGAGGCGGCGCTCAACGACGATGTATTGCTGTGGCGGGCGCGCCTGACCCTGCTCACCCAGGATTGGTCGAAGCTGCTGACCGCCATCGAGGCGCTTCCGGAATCGATGCAGGCGGAGCCGCAGTGGCGCTACTGGCGTGGTTTCGCCCTGGACCAGACAGGCCGGGAGGAGGAGGGGCACGCGCTGCTCGGGGAACTGGCCGGTGAGCGGCAGTACTACGGGTTCCTCGCCGCCGACCACCTGCGCCGGCCGTACAACTTCAACAACCAGCCCGCCCGCTTCGACGAGGCCGAACTGGCGTTGCTCGAGGCCGACATCGGCATCCAGCGCGCGCGGGAGTTCCACCGCTTGGGGCTCAAGAACGAGGCGGCGATGGAATGGCGCGCCGCCCTGGCCAGGTTCGATAAGGAGCAGCAGGCGCGCGCCGCGGCGCTGGCGCTGAAATGGGGCTGGTACGACCGCGCGGTGCTCACCGCCAACGCCGCCGGTTTGGACGATGCGCTGGATCTGCGTTTCCCCACGCCGTACCGCGAGCAGGTCGAGCACTACAGCCGCATGCACAAGCTCGACCCCGCCATCACGTACGCGATCCTACGCAAGGAGAGCGCGTTCCGCGTCGACGCGGTATCGCCGGTCGGCGCGCTCGGGCTGATGCAGGTGATGCCGCAAACCGGCAAGCAGATCGCGCGCGAGCTCAAGCTCCGTCCACCGGGGCGGCATGGCCTGCTGGAGATGGACACCAATCTGCGCTTCGGCAGCTACTACCTGAGTTCGATGCTCGACCGCTACGGTGGCAACCTGGCGCTCGCCGCCGCCGCCTACAACGCCGGGCCGCATCGCGTGTCGATGTGGGTGGAACGCAATCCGGACGTGCTGCCGACGGTGTGGATCGAAGGCATATCGTTCGCTGAGACCCGCGACTACGTGAAGTCGGTGCTGGCGTTCCGCGCGGTGTTCGACTGGCAGTTGCATGGTAGGCACAGCCGGGTGGCCGACTATCTGCGGCCGCTCGACAAGGGCATGGTCTGCCGGATCGCGCAGGGCGAGTCTTACTGCTGAGGCGGCCGCGGCGAGCCTGCCGCGGCCGAGGCGAGGGGAACCGAAGCGGGTGGGACAGCAGCCCCGCCAGCTCAGGGCTCGTCGTCCAGGATGTGGTCTTCCAGTTCGCCGTCCATGTCGTCCTCGGACAGGGTGCGATCGCGCATGGAGATGCCGGCGCGATGCACCGATTCCGCGTCGCCCGACACCAGCGGGTGCCACCACTGCAGCGGCTTGCCCTCGGCCAGCAGGCGGTAGGCGCAGGTGCTCGGCAGCCAGTTGAACTTGCGCGCGTTGCGCGCGGTCAGAACCACGCAATCCGGCACCAGCCGCTGCCGCTCGGCGTACGCGCTGCAGCGGCAGCTGCGGCCGTCGAGCAGCCGACAGGACACGTTGGTCCAGAACAGCTCGCCGGTGTCCGGGTTCTCCAGTTTGTGCAGGCAGCATTTACCGCAGCCGTCGCAAAGCGATTCCCACTCGTGGGGCGTCATCTCCTCCAGGCGCTTGGATTCCCAAAAGGGTTTTTCGGTGTTGGACATCGACTAATCTGCGGGGAAATCGCGCCGCTGCGGTGGCCAGCCTGCGCGAGTGGGGACCATCCGATATAATCGCGCCCTTTTACAGCGAGTCACCGACTCTGTCCATGAACGAGACCCAAAAACAGATTGCCCGCCGCCGGACGTTCGCGATCATTTCGCACCCTGACGCCGGTAAGACCACGCTGACCGAGAAATTGCTCCTGTTCGGCGGCGCCATTCAGTACGCGGGCACCGTCAAGGCGCGCAAGTCCAAGGCGCACGCCACGTCGGACTGGATGGAGCTGGAGAAGCAGCGCGGCATTTCGGTGACCTCGTCGGTGATGCAGTTCCCGTACCGGGACAACATCATCAACCTGCTCGACACCCCCGGCCACGAGGACTTCTCCGAGGACACCTACCGCACGCTCACCGCGGTGGACTCGGCGCTGATGGTCATCGACAGCGCCAAGGGCGTGGAGGAGCGCACCATCAAACTGATGGAAGTGTGCCGGCTGCGCGACACGCCGATCGTCACTTTCATCAACAAGCTCGACCGCGAAGGCCGCGATCCGATGGAGCTGCTCGACGAGGTCGAGGAGGTGCTCAAGATCCGCTGCGCGCCCATCACCTGGCCGATCGGCATGGGCAAGGGCTTCAAGGGCGTGTTCCACCTCTACGACGACTCCATCCACCTGTTCAGCCCCAGCCACGGCGAAAAGGTCCAGCAGGGCGAGGTGATCCAGGGGTTGGACAACCCTCGCCTGGACGAGCTGTTCGGGCCGCTGGCGGCGCAGTTCCGCGAGGAAGTGGAACTGGTGCGCGGCGCCAGCCACGAGTTCGATCTCGACCAGTATCGAGCCGGCAAGCTCACGCCGGTGTTCTTCGGCTCGGCGATCAATAACTTCGGCGTGAAGGAGCTGCTCGACAGCTTCTCGGACTGGGCGCCGGCGCCGCTGCCGCGTGCCACCGACGTCCGCAGCGTGGATCCGATGGAGGAGAAGTTCAGCGGTTTTGTGTTCAAGATCCAGGCCAACATGGATCCGAACCACCGCGACCGGATCGCTTTCCTGCGCATCTGCTCCGGCCAGTACACCAAGGGCATGAAGGTGTTCCAGGTGCGGCTGGGCAAGGATGTGAAGATCCCGCAGGCCACCACCTTCATGGCCGCCGAGCGCGAGCAGGTGGAGGAGGCGTACGCGGGCGACATCATCGGCCTGCACAACCACGGCACCATCCAGATCGGCGACACCTTCACCCAGGGCGAGGTGATGAAGTTCACGGGCATCCCCAACTTCGCGCCCGAGCTGTTCCGCCGCGCGGTGCTGAGGGATCCGATGCGGATGAAGGCGTTGCAGAAGGGCATCGAGCAGCTGTGCGAGGAGGGCGCCTCGCAGATGCTGCGGCCGCTGAACAACAACGACATCATCGTCGGCGCGGTCGGTACCCTGCAGTTCGACGTGGTGGCGTTCCGGCTCAAGGAGGAATACAACGTCGACTGCCGGTTCGAGCCGGTGAACGTGCATACCGCGCGCTGGGTCACCTGCAAGGATCCGAAGAAGCTCGAGGAATTCAAGCGCAAGGCGGCCGACAACCTGGCGCTGGACGGCTCCGGCAGCCTCACCTACCTGGCCTCGTCGCGGGTCAACCTGCAGATGACCATGGAGCGCTGGCCCGAGATCGAGTTCCACGCCACCCGCGAGCACTGACGGGTTCACCAGGGGCGGGACGGACACGATGTTCGGTCTGTGGCGGCGCTGGCGGCGGCAACGGGTACTGGAGCAGGATCGCCTCGATCCGGCGCTATGGGCCGAGCTGCTCGAGGCGCTGCCCGTGCTCGACGGCCTGAGCGAGGCGGAGCGGGAGCGGCTCAAGACGCTGACCGTACTGTTCCTCGCCGAGAAGAAGTTCGAGGCCGTGGGCGGCCTCGAGCTGACCGAGCCCATGCGGCTGGCCATCGCCATGCAGGCCTGCCTGCCCATCCTCAATCTGGGCATCGACTACTACCGCGGCTGGTATTCGGTGGTCGTCTATCCGGGCGGCTTCATGGCGCGGCGTCACTACGTCGACGAGGCGTCCGTGGAGCATGCCTGGGACGAGCCGCTGGCCGGCGAGGCCTGGGAGCAGGGGCCGGTGATTCTGTCGTGGGAAGACGTCGAGGACTCGCTTGCGCTGGACGGCTTCAACGTCGTGCTGCACGAGTTCGCCCACAAGCTGGACATGCTCACCGGCGCGCCCAACGGTTTGCCGCCGCTGCATGGCGACATGCCGATCAAGGAGTGGAGCACGGCGATGCAGGCGGCGTTCGACGACCTCGCGGCGCGGGACGAGGCCGGCGAGGAAACGCCGATCGATCCCTACGCGGCCGAGAGCCCGGCCGAGTTCTTCGCGGTCGTCAGCGAGGCCTTCTTCGAACTGCCGCACCTGTTGCGCGACGAGTATCCCGAGGTCTACCGCCAGCTGACCCGCTTCTACCGGCAGGATCCGGCCGCGCGTCTGTCGCCGCCGTTGCCGGTCTAGGCGGCGTTCGGCGACACCTCCCACAGCGGCATGGGCTCGGCCAGCCCGAATCCCTGCGCGTAGTCCACCTGCAGTGCCCGCAGGCGCTTGACGGTGGCGTCGTTCTCGACCCATTTCGCCACGGTGCGGGTACCGGCCAGGTGCGCCACGCGGTTGATGCTGTCCACCAGCACGTGGTCCACCGGGTCGTCGATCACGGCGCCGATCAGGCTGCCGCCGATCTTGAGGTAATCCACGGGCAGGTTGCGCAGCATGCTCAACGAGCTGCCGCAATCGTCCAGCGCCACGGCGAAGCCTTCGTCGCGCAGCGTCGCCATCAGCGCGCGCGCGGTCGGCGGGTCGGCCAGCGCCGCCGACTCCGGCAGCTCGAAGCTGACGCGAGCCGGGTCGAGACCATGGGCGTCGCGCTGTTCCTTGATGAAGGGCACCAGGTCGGGATCGCCGATGCTGGCCGCCGTCAGGTTGATGGACATGCCGGCCGAGGGCACCGTCATGCCGTCATCGCCGGCGGCGCGGTGCGCGAACACGGTGCCGATCACCCAACGGTCGATGCTGGCCAGCAGGTCGGTATGGGCCGCGCGGTGCAGTATCGCCGCCGGAGCGTGAGGCACGCCGTCGTCGCCCATTACCCGCAGCAGGATCTCGGCGTGAGCCGGCCGCGCCCCGTCGCCCAATTCGACCACCGGCTGTTGGAACAGACGAACGCGGCCTTGCCCGAACAAGCGGCGGATCGCTTCCTCGGCGCGGTTGCGGCCGCCGCCTTGGACGTACGCGACCACGCGGTTGCCGCCGGCCTCCTTGGCCTCGAGGCAGGCCGCGCGCGCATCGCTGAGCCAGCTGTGCGCGTCGCCGCCGGACGGCGCGATGCCAATGCTGGCGGAGATGCGCGGCGTCGCGACCTCTTCGCCGTCGATCGTCAGATCGCGCACCGTATGCAGCAGCGCGTCCGCCACCGAGTGCGCGTCGGACAGCGCGCAGTCGTGCAACAGCAGGGCGAAGTCATCGCCATCCAGGCGCGCCACCAGATCGCCATGCCTCGCGTGGCCGCGCAGCTCCGCGGCCAGCTGCCGCAACAGTTGATCGGCCTGGTCGCGGCCGTAGCGGCGGTCGAACTGCTCGAAGTCGTCGAGATCGAGATAGCACAGGGCGTGGACATCGTCCGGTCCGGCCGACAGCCGCTCCAGCTGGGCCAGCAGGCCGCCGCGGTTGAGTAGGCCGGTGAGGCCGTCCCGAGCCTGTTCGGCGGCTGTTCCCACCGGCGGCTGCAGTACTACCAGCAGCCCGCCGCCGGCACCGCGGATCGCCGCGCAACTGGCGCGCAAGCGTGCCGTGGAGCTGTCGCCCGGCGGCGTGAAGCTGGCGGTGAGGCTCTTGCCGGGCGGCTCGCGCTGGCAGCGCTCGGGCAGGTCGCCGAGCGGGCCCAGGATCGTCTCCAGCGGCTCGCCGATCAAGGCGTCGGCGTCTCGTCCCAGCGCCGCGGCCGCCACGGCGCTTACGAACTCGATGCGGCCAGCGGCATCGGCAAGCAGGATCGGTACCGGCAGGGCCATGAGCGCGGCATGCGCCCGACTTTCCGACGTCGGCTCCCCGCCGATGATTCGCTCGCCCTCGGCGTGCGCCCGTCGCGCCAGGTTGATGGCGTCGGCGCGCAGCACCACGACTCGGCCGCTCGCATCGCGAATGGGGCGCAGCGAAAAGGTCAGGGCGGTCGGCCGGCGCGAGGTGTCCCACACCGCCGCCTCGCGCCGCACCACTTGCCCGCGCGCGACGGCCTCGACCGCGGCCCTTAGCCGCGTTGCCTGCTCGTCGTGCATCAGCCGCCAGCCGATCTCCCAGAACCGCCGCCCCTTGATGTCGGCTTGGCTCAGGCCCCAGAACGACAGGGCCTGACGGTCGATCTCCAGGATCTCGCCGTCCGGCTTGATCAGCGCCTGGAAGCGGAAGGCGCGCTCGGAAACCGTCTGGACGCGGCGGTCAGTGTCTTTCGCAGCCATGGCAAGCCCGAACATCGATCTGGTTCGGATGTTGTGTCCTACGTCGGACATCTCAAGCGTTTTCTAATCTTTCTTGGAGTCACCCATGGCTAGGGCCGAGCCGCCGCTGCTGTTCGCTCCCGCCGCCAGCCGCGCCTGCGGCCAGGCTGTCGCCGCCGCGCTTGGAGTGGCGCTCGCGCCCTGCGAGGAGCGCGAGTTCGAGGACGGCGAGTACAAGATCCGGCCGCTGGTCAGTGTCCGTGGGCGCGATGTGTACCTACTGCAGTCGCTGTACGGCGAGCCCGGCCAGAGCGTGCACGACAAGCTATGCCGCCTGCTGTTCCTGGCAGCCGCGGTGCGCGACGCCTCGGCGCGATCGGTCACCGTGGTCGCGCCGTATCTGGCGTATGGTCGCAAGGATAGGCGTACCAAGCCGCGCGACCCGGTCACCAGCCGATACGTGGCGCAGTTGATCGAGGCGGTCGGGGTGGACCGGGTGGTGAGCGTGGAGGTGCACAACCCGGCAGCCTTCGATAACGCCTTTCGCTGCCGCGCCGAGCACATCGAGACGCGCACGCTGCTGGCGCGGGCGCTGTTGCCGCATCTGGCCGGACGCCCGGTGGTCGTGGTCTCGCCCGATCCCGGCGGGGCGAAGCGGGCCGACCGTCTCCGCGAGGCGCTGGCGGTGCCGCTCGGCGAGGAACCGCCGATCGCGTTCATGGAAAAGCACCGCAGCGGCGGGGTAGTGAGCGGCGAACTGCTGGTGGGGCCGGTGGCCGGACGGGTGGCGGTGATCGTCGACGACCTGATCAGCAGCGGCGGGACCTTGTTGCGCGCCGCGCGCGCATGCCATGCGCAGAGCGCGGCCGCGGTCGTGGCGGCAGTTACCCACGGCCTGTTCGCGCCGGGCTCGGAAGCGCTGCTCGACGCGCCGGAACTCGACCGGCTGCTGGTCACCAATACTGTGTGCGCGCGTCTACCGGCGCCGCGCCCAGGGCTGGAGGTCATCGCCGTCGAGCCGCTGTTGGCCGAGGTCATCGCTGTCCTGCATCGCGGCGAATCCCTGACCGAGTTGCTCCAGCCATGACCGCGCCGGTCGGTCGTGCGGCGGCTTGACCGTAGTCAATCCTCGCCCCACATGGCGGGCATATGGTGGTTGGGCATAGTCCGAAAGCGTAAACGGGAGGTACCGCTATGGCGAAGGAAGGAAGCAAAGTCATCGGTAACATCGAGCGCGGTCAAGCAAGCCGGCCGATCGCTCCGCAACGCTGGATGAGCCCGTTCGAGGAACTCGACCGGATGTTCGACGAGTTTCTGTCGAGCGGCCTGCGCCCGGCGCGCTGGGGCCGCGAGTTGATGCCCGAGATGGCCGGAATGGAAGCGCGCATGCCGCGCATCGATGTCGTCGACCGCGAAAGCGAGTTGCTGGTGCGGGCGGAGTTGCCGGGGGTCGACAAGAAGGATCTGGACATTTCACTCAGCGAGAACGTGCTGACCATCAAGGCCAGCAGTTCGCACGAACAGAAGGAAGAGAAGGGCGACTACTACCGCTGCGAGATCTCGCGCGGCAGCTTTGCCCGCACCATCCCGCTGCCGGCTTACGTGGATGGCGACAAGGCCAAGGCCAACTTCAAGGACGGCATCCTCGAGCTGACCTTACCGAAGATCGAGCAGTCGCGGCGTCGGCGCATCAGCATCGAATGAGGTGAAGCCTCAACAATCGATTCCAATGCCCGGCGCCGCCGGGCATTTTTGCATGGGAGCATGGCGATGGATGCGCTTGTTCGACAACAGCGGCTGATTACGGCGCTGGCCGATCCGGTCCGCTACCCGCACCCGGTGCAGCGCGTCGAGCGCATCGAAACCCACATCTCCACCGTGCTGCTCGCCGGCGACTTCGCCTACAAGATCAAGAAGCCGCTGGATCTGGGCTTTCTCGACTTCACCACCCTGGAGCGGCGGCGGTTCTACTGCGAGGAGGAGCTGCGCCTGAACCGCCGGCTCGCACCCAAGCTCTATCTCGACGTCGTGTCCGTCACCGGAAGCGCCGACGATCCGCGCCTCGACGGCGCGGGACCGGTCGTGGAGTACGCGGTGCGGATGCGCCGTTTTCCCCAGCAAGCTTTGCTCAGCGCGCAGCTGGCAAGCGGCGAGCTGCAAGCGGAGATGCTGGATCGCTTGGGAGCCGAGCTCGCGCGCTTTCACGCCGCGGTCGCGGTGGCGCCGGCGCATGGTCCGTACGGCCGGTTCCCTTCCATCGCCGAGCCGGCGCGCGACAACCTGGCCATGCTCCGCCGTCTCGCGCCGGCGCGGCTGGCGGCCATCGATCGTCTGCACGATTTCACCGAAGCCGAGTTGGCGCGCCTGGCGCCGAGCTTCGAGCAGCGGCGGATGGCCGGAGCCGTGCGCGAGTGCCACGGCGACCTGCACCTGGACAACATCATCAGCTGGAACGACGAGCTGATGATCTTCGACGGCATCGAATTCGATCCGGCGTTGCGCTGGATCGACGTGATGAACGATCTCGCCTTCGCGCTGATGGATCTCGACCGCCGCGACGCGCCACGATTGACGTGGCGGCTCAAGGGCGCCTATCTGGAAGCCAGCGGCGATTACGCCGGGCTGGCGGTGCTGCGCTTCTACCAGGCGTACCGGGCGTTGGTCCGGGCCAAGATCGCCGCGTTGCGTCTGCAGCAGGTGGGCGAGGGCCCTGAGCGGGCGGCGGCGGACGCCGAATTGGAGCGCTATCTGCAACTGGCGGAATCGTATGCGCAGCCACGGCGGCCTTGCCTGGTGATCACCTGCGGCGCCTCGGGCAGCGGCAAGAGCACGGCGGCCCGGTTCTTGGTGGAGCAGGGCGGATTCGTTCGCCTGCGCTCGGATCTGGAGCGCAAGCGATTGCACGGGCTCGGCGCCGATGCGCGTTCGGCGTCGCCCTTGGGCGGCAAGCTCTATTCACCGGCCGCCACCGACGCGACCTACCAGCGTCTGCTCCAACTCGCCGAGGCGGGGCTGGCGGCCGGGGAGCGGGTGGTGGTCGACGCCACCTTTCTCGAGCGCGAGCGCCGCGACGGCTTCGCGCGCTTGGCTCACGCCCGGAGCGTACCGTTCCACATCGTGCTGTTGCAGGCCGATCCGTCGCTGTTGGCGGCGCGGGTGGAGCGGCGGTTGGCCTTGGGCGGCGATCCTTCCGAGGCGACCCTCGCGGTGCTCGCGCGGCAACTCGAAACCGCGCAATGGCCGATGCCGGCGGAGGCGACCGTGTTGGCGCTTTCCGGCGAGCAGGCGGACTGGCCTTCGCAGTTGACGGCGCTGACGGGGTAGAAGCGGCGAACGCTGGGCGCGGTTAGCGCCTGTCGCGTCGCGCTAGACCATTGGGGCGACGGGAGCGGCGCCAGGCGGCGGCGAGCAGCAGTTCGTCTTCGTCCCAATCGTCGAGTTCGGACTCGCCGTCGAAGGGCTCCCAGGTCTCGCGCCCTTGCGGATATTCAGCGGTGCTGTGGCGCCACTCGGTTCGGTCCATGTCGGTCGCGCTGTAGTCGAGATCGTCGAGTTCCAGGTCGTCGACCGGGCCGGTCCAGTCCTCCGGGGGTTCGCCCAGCTCGATATCAAGCGCCATCCAGGTGTCGAGGTCGATGGCTTCCAGATCGCCATCGAAGCGCTGGATCTCCACCAGCCCCTCGTCCTCGTCCAGGCCGACCACCTGGAACAACTGTCCCTTGGATAGGTGGCAGTACCAGTTGCCGACTATCGGCTCGATATCGTTCGGCATTGTCCTTCCTCCGGTTATGACGTCCTTTCGCCGATAGACAGCGCGCGCGGGCAAGGGTGCCCTACCACCTCTTCTTCTACCTGCTCCGGCGGGGCGATCGGCGTCGTCTTGAGCTGGGTCAATGGCGTCGCTGCGCCGCGGTGCAACGCTTAACTCCAAGGATCGGCCCGCAAGGGCTTCAACGCAGCTAGAGCAAGCAGGAGTTCACCATGCGCATTCCCCTCCAGGTTACTTTCCGCAACATGGACCATTCGCCCGCCCTGGAGACTCGAATCGGGGAGAAGGTGGCGAAGCTGGAGCAGTTGTGCGGCGATATCGGCGGTTGCCGGGTGATGGTCGAGACCGAGCATCAGAATCAGAACAAGGGCAACCTGTTCCACGTGCGGATCGATCTCACGCTGCCGTCCGGAGAGCTTGTGGTGAGCCACCAGTCCCCCCACAACCAAGCACATGAGGACGCCTACGTAGCCGTGCGCGACGCCTTCGACGCGATGCGCCGGCAGCTTCAGCGCCATTTGGAGCTGGCGCGAGCCTCATAAGGAGATCACGGTCCAGATGTTCCGGGACCGACAGGAAGCGGCCCACCGCCTTGTCCAACGCTTGGACTTCCTACACGGCCAGCACCCCTTGGTGCTGGCCCTCGCACCCCACGGCGTGCCGCTCGGCCGGTTGCTCGCCAACGAGTTCGACGGCGAACTGGACATAACCCTGGTTCGCGCCCTGGCCGTTCCGACCGATCCCGGCCGAATCGTCGGCGCAGTCGGCGAAAGCGGCCGAATCCATATCAGTTCGGGCGCGGACCTGCTCGGCGTGGCCGCAGCCGATATCGAAGCGGCCGCGAGCGCGCATCGCCGATGGCTAGGCGAGCAACGCGCGCGCTACACCCCGGGTCGACCGGCGCGGCCGGCATCCGGCCGGGTGGTCTTGCTGGTGGATGACGCGGTCGTCGCCGCCGCCGAGATGCTGGCCGCGGTCGAAGAGGCCAAGGCGCAGACACCGCGGCGGCTGCTGGTGGCGACCGCAGTGGCCACGCCGGAGGCGCTGGCCGCGCTGGAGGCGGTTGCCGAGACGATCTGCCTGCTCGCCAACCCCTTTCTGCACGACGCTCGGCAGCACTTCGAACACTACCCGGAAGCCGACGAGCAGGACGTGATCCGTATGCTGGAGAGCACGCCGACGGGATTCCTGCCGGCACACTTGGAAAGGAGGCGTCATGATGATCGGCGAACTATGCACCCGCGACGTCGTAGTGACCGGACGTGACGAATCGGTGCTCACCGCCGCGCGGCTGATGCGGGAGCATCATGTCGGCGACGTGGTGGTGGTCGAGGAGCGCGGCGGACGGCGGGTGCCGGTCGGCATCCTTACCGACCGCGACATCGTGCTGGAGGTGATGGCGTTGGAGGTGCCGCCGGAAGCGGTGACCGCGGGCGACACCATGAGCGCCGAGCCGGTCACCATGAGCGCGGATGCCGATCTGGTGGATGCCACCGCGCTGATGCGGGAGCGCGGCGTGCGCCGTTTGCTGGTGGTCGACGACGAGCAGGCGCTGGTGGGCATTCTGACCGTGGACGACGTGCTCGACGTGGTGGCGGAGGAGATGAACAACATCGCCCGCTTGCTCTACCGCCAGCGCGAGCACGAGGCGTCTGCCCGCCGCCTTAGCTAGGCGCGTGCCAGACGCTCAACGAATCAGCCTTTTACGCACAATACCTGACGTAGTGTGTGAACGACTTCGACCAGGTCGCTCTGGTTGGCCATCACTTCGTCGATGGGCTTGTAGGCGCCTGGGATCTCGTCGATCACGCCGCTGTCCTTGCGGCACTCGACGCCGCGCGTCTGCTCCTCCAGGTCGCGCTTGCTGAAGCGGCGCTTGGCCTCGGCGCGGCTCATCAGCCGGCCGGCGCCGTGGGCGCAGGAGCAGAAGCTGTCCGGGTTGCCCTTGCCGCGCACGATGTAGGAGCGGGTGCCCATGCTGCCGGGAATGATGCCGAGCTCACCGGCCTTGGCGCTGATCGCGCCCTTGCGGGTGAGGTAAACCTGCTCGCCGAAGTGCCGCTCGCGCGCCACGTAGTTGTGGTGGCAGTTGATCGCCTCGGCGGTGAGCTCGAACGGCGGCAGGTGCTGGCGCAACGCCTCCAGCATCAGGCGCATCAGTTCCTGGCGATTGCACCAGGCGTATTCCTGCGCCCAGTTCACCGCCTCGACGTAATCGTCGAAATGCCGGCTGCCTTCAGTGAAGTAGGCCAAGTCGCGGTCGGGTAGCTGCCGCAGGTGCTGCTCCATGTCGCGCTTGGCCAGGTCGATGAAGTAACGGCCGATGTTGTTGCCGATACCGCGCGAGCCGGAATGCAGCATTACCCAAACGTCGTCGTGCTCGTCCAGGCACAGCTCGATGAAGTGGTTGCCGCCGCCGAGACTGCCCAGCTGCGTGCTCCAGGTCTTGTGCACGTTCTTGAGCATGCGC
>Ga0182741_1000111_pt1 | contig 130656 bp, 101 predicted proteins | sample eDN5th37CBELigOP_FD_128874 | JGI IMG/M metagenome (GOLD analysis project Ga0182741, IMG submission 128874) | Enriched Organic Plus compost microbial communities from Emeryville, California, USA - eDNA 5th pass 37_C BE-Lig OP (version 2) (version 2) ...
CCCGAACGTTTGACGCGCTCTGGCGCGCCCTCGGCGACATCTGCAACTTGTTCGAGCCGCAAGAATGCTGGAACTTCCTCAAAGCTGCCGGCTATGCGTCCGTTTAACCGTCCGATGCTCTAGCTTCTCGACGAGACCCTCGTCGACAACCCGATCCACCAGGCTCTCGCTGATGTCCCTGACATAGGCGTCTGCCTTCGTCCCTGCGAGGCCGAGTTGGCGAGCCGCCCATTGTCCAAGCAGCTTGTTGCGCCGTGCCAGTGCCCTGAACCTTGCCTCCTCGTCGTGGACGAACATCTGCTCAAAGGCCCGCTCGCGATCTTCGAAAAGCGTCATGGGGAGCCTCCATCGCTGCACCGGATCATACACCAAAACGTCGTTCGGTGGATCTGGGGAGAGCTCCCACGCGGGACATGGCTTTCCCGCTTTCGGTTGGCGGATCAGGGCGGGCCTCTTCGTCCCACAGGTCCCGTGGCCCTTGCTTGCGACGACAGCTCCTCGTGCAGACACCAGGTGCCAGCTGGCGCCACAGGGCATAGCTAGGGCATCGTGCGGAAAGGTGGACCTGGCTTTCCGCTCATAACAGCGATCACAAGCAAAAACGCCGTGGCTGACGTCATGGCTGACTCCTGCCGATATGCAGTTGCCCGGCGGGTCGTCGAATGCCGGCCTTTCCCTGGCAGGATCCCATGCAGCGCAGAGCTCATCGATTCGTGTCGATGCCAACGGGACGACAGACTGCTCCGATCGGGCAATGTGTGGTGTCGACCGTTGGTACCCAGGCGGGCCGCGCGGCTTCCTGGAGTGCGCAGAAGCGAGAATCCCGAACGTAACGATCGAAGGTCATCGGCCCGGTGCGCAGAACGACCGCGCCCTGCGACGCCACGATCCCTCTGGCCGCCGCGCAGGTCATGGTCAAGGTTGTGGGTCCGGACTGGGCCATTGCACTCGTTCCGAAACCGACAAGAGCAACAGAGAGAAGGGCGAGCTTGCTCACTTTCCAGAACCTCCGCAATTGTCGTAGCGCAGCTGCGCGCTGTCGCTCGATCGAACGGGACGGCAGCTTGACAGTTCAGGACTCTGTGCGGCGTGAAGGTTTCACTCGCGTGCCCAACGCTGCGGGTCTCGCCCGGTGTGCCGCCCTGCAAGAGCTCAATAAGCCACGTCAAAAACCGGCGTGGTCGCAGCCGCCATGAAATCCTAGTGAAGTTGCCGCGGTGATACCGCCTCGCGCACACGAACCAGTTTGTTGAGCTTGTGCGCGTCCACCCCGAGCTGCGCCGCCCATTCCTGCAGAGCGGATGCATAGAGCATGGCGAGGACATGCGTTGGGTTCTCCGCGCAACTCCTCAATCTCACGAGCTCGTTCAGGGCCTGTCGCAGCATAGCTCGATCGACAGCCATGGCTTGTCTCCTTCGTGACGGAACAATCTGCGGCTTCGGGCCGGCAACGTCAAAGGATCATAAGGCTAGCGAGCCGCCCAAGATCCTCATCAGACAGGCATTCCGGGAACCCCATCGCCGGATCTCGGGCGGGAGAAGATCACGCGAGCTGCGGCGGGCCCAGCATCGCCATTCGTCGCAAAATGCCAAGCGCATGTCTCAAACGATCAAGCAGGATCTGCCGCGGCGGTTACAATGTGTTCCGCTCCAACGGTCTGTCCCGTGCACGGCGTCGGGCGGCAACTGGGAGGATGGCAATGAACAGGCTTCTCGTGGCTCTTTTGGCACTCACGGCGGGTGCTCTTCTGATCCCGGATATCGCTGAGGCCCAGCGCGGCGGTCGCGGTGGTGGATTTGGCGGCGGTGCCCGTATGGGAGGTGGCGGGTTCGGCGGTGGCGCCCGCATGGGGAGCGGGGGCATGGGAGGCCCGAGAATGTGGATGCCACCCCGGGGCGGCATGGGTGGGCCCCGTGTCGGCATGGGCAGCGAATTCCGCACCGGTTCGATCGACGTGCGCCGCGGCGCCGTACCCGGTCGTGTGACAGTGACAGGAGGCTTCCGCCAGGTGGCCGTCAACAATCCTCGTGGCCGCTTCGACGGGCGTATGGACAATCGCTTCGGCAACCGTGGTGATTGGCGCTACGGCGTGCGACCGGGTGTGCGCTACCCGTACTATCGCGGGCGGTATCCCTATTATGGCGCACGCTATCCCTATTACCGCAGGTACTACAGCAATTATCCGTACTATGGCTTTGGACTCGCGACGGGCGCGCTGATCGGAGCAGCGGCCACATATCCATATTATGGGTATCCCTATTACAGCTATCCGTACTCCACGTACCAGAAGCCCCTAGCGTCGGCATTCGGCGGATATTGCGTCACTCCGGTGAGAGCCTGCGCTCTGACCGCTCCGGCGCCCATCGGCACCGGATGCTCCTGCGCCAATCCGGGAGGTCGCGTCCGCGGCATCGTACAGTGACGCCCACGTGCCGATGGTTGTCGGCACGGACTTCCGTCGTTCTTGCCTTGGGTAAGCGGAGCCCTCGGCGTCAGGTTTTTCCTGACGCTGAGTATTCGAGGGCGCCCGGGCGCGACTGCCGCCAGCGTCGATCCGCATTCCCGATGCCCCGCCGCGCGTGGACATCGTCTACGACGAAGGCGACCTCGGCGCGCACCGCCGACAATCGTCGGCCGGCGATCCTCTTCCATCCTGTCGAAACCCTGATTGCCGCTCCGGGAACGATCTCAATAGAACCGGCGGCGAACGACGCGTGGCCCGTAATCGCGAGGACCATAATAGCCCCGATAGGCTCCATAATAGCGGGGTCCATAGTACACCCGTCGCGGATAGTAGCGCGCACCGTAATAGACCGGGCGAGGGTAGAAGCGCGGTGCGTAGTAGACGCGCCGCGGGTAATAAAAGCCCGGCCATGGACCATAGTAGCCATAGACAGGGTATCCGTACCCATAGACAGGATAGCCATAGCCGTAGGCTGGGTATCCGTAGGCCGGGGCTGTGGCCGCCGCCGCGATCAGGCCACCGACGAGTGCCCCACCGATCAACCCCGCAGCGACGGCGCCGCCGCCATAGCCGCCGTGATAGCCCCAACCGCGACCACGCCAGTATTGCGCGTCGGCGGTTTCAACGCTGCCAACCGTGATCAAAGCCGCTGCGGCAAGAGTTGCGAGTTTCCTCATGACACTCTCCCTTGATCTCGTTGCGCCCCTCCAATCCTTCGAAAAGTTCCTTGGTTGTGCGGGCCGGCTGATCGTCACGTTCACTCCGGACGCCGATACCAGCGCCAGCCCGCGGAGCACCGCGCAGCATGTCCGCCCGGCTACCGTTTCAATCGTGACTTGCGCATGGTGTCGCCATCGCCGCCTTCTCCAGGGGTCGTGTTGAGGCAGAGCCGAACCTGGTTGTCCTCGGAGTCCCGCATGGTCAGGCAGACGCCATCGCGCCCGAACCCGCAGTGAGTGCTGCGAGGGCAAGACCAATCCCGACAGTAAAGGCCGATCCCGCGACTCCTATCGTGTCTTCCCCTCGGCGAACACATCGCCGCAACCTTGGACCAGACCGCCATGCCCCGCTCCCAGGCATGAGACGGTCCGGCGGGTGCGCCATGCCTTTCGTACAGTGTCATTTCTACCCCCGACCAAGAAAGTCTGCTTGACAGAAGGAGACAATGTCTTGGCAATTTGGGTCACCAAGACCGTCCGTTCGCGCAGATGGGGACGCGGGCGACAGCACAGATGACGGATCTGAAACCGGCACGACCGGTGCCGTTCCGCACCTCCGAAATCGGCGACCTAAGCCAATCTGGCGGAGTTGGTTGTGGTGTCCCTTAATGGTCATCTCCTTTCGGGGAGATCGCGATGGCACATCGAAGACGGCAGCTGCAAACGCGGATCTCTGTTCGGGCCCTGGTCATCAGTTGCGCGATGCTGGTGACGAGCACCACCTCCGCAAGGGAGGTGAGGCCGCCGCTCTCGGCCGCCTGTCGGGCCTGGGACAGCCATATCGCTGAGCTGATCGATGAGCACAGGACAGCCCAGGATCTGGACGACGAGACGTTCGGCGAGATCATCCGGCACTTGTACGAGGCCCGGATGGCCTGCTCGGCCCTGCATTTCGAGGAGGGGCTGAGCATCTATGAGGCCATTCCCATCGGCCCCGTGGCAAGCCGCCTGCTTCGCTGAAAAAGGCGTGCCGCTCCTCAGGACGGCGTCCTGATAATCTCCAAATCCCAAGCCGGAGCCTGATGGACCGAAGGCAGGACGCGCGCAGGACATGGGCGTCGACCGCACGGACCTTGCCGGGATAGTCCTGGTCAGGCGAGAAATGGCCTACATTGTATCGGCCGAGCAGGGGCGCAGCGCGCAACCGGTGCCCGGCAGTCTATGGGCTGCAAGGGGATGCGCAATGAGGTCTTGGTCTCGACGGACTCTGGAGTGATGGAATGGCGAAACTGACGCTGACGCTTTCTGCCTTGTACCTCGCCGCCATCGGCGTGGCGCTGATGGTCTTCCCGCGGCAGTTTGGGACGGGCGCGTTGCCGAACGATGCGTCTCCCGAACTGCTGGCACTCCTGCGCCTGCTCGGCGGGCCACTTCTCGGGATCGCCGTGCTGAATTGGCTGTCGAGACATATCGAGGAACGGGCGGTGCTACGTCCGGTCGTGATTGCGAACATCGTGGGCTTCGGGGTGGTCGCAGCCAACGACATCTGGGGCGTCGCAAGCGGCGAGGCGCGTGATCTCGCCAAGGTGTTTATGGTGGTCCATCTGCTCTTCGCCGTCGCGTTTCTGGCGGTTGCCCGCTCCATGCGCCGCGCTCCTCGCTGAGCGGACGATCCTCCGTCAGACGGCCGGAGGATGCCCGTCAGCTCACGGTCGCGGTGCTCATGTCGCCTTGCTCGGAGAGGCGTGGACCGTATTGCGAGGTGCTGACCGTCGGACGTCCGGTGATGAGTTCGGCGCAGCGGCTTCCGAGCATCATCGCGGGCGCATTCGTGTTGCCGGCATTGATGTTGGGCATGGCGGACAGATCGCAGACACGCAGGTTCTCGATGCCGCGCACGCGCAGCCTGGAATCGAGCACCGCCATAGGATCGCTGGACGTCCCCATCCGGCAGGTGCCGCTCGGGTGGTAGTTGGTTTTCACGAAGCGGCGGCAATGTTTCATGAGGGCTTCGTCGCTGAGATCGTTCGGATCGGGGATCGCGATGGACTCGATCCGCTCGGCGACGGGAGTGGTCTTGAAGACGCGCAGGAAGAAGCGCTGCGCCTCGATCATCGTGCGCGCATCGTCGGGATGTCTCAGAAGATTGGGCGACACCACGGGCATGTCGTCGGGATCGGCCGAACGGAGTCGGACGAAGCCGCGCGATTTCGGCTTGATGACCACGGTGGTGATCGTCATCCCATAGGTGTCCTCCACGAGATTGAGCGTATCGCGGTCGAGATAGACGATCGGCACGCAGAAGGCCTGGATGGTCGGTTCGCCCTCCGGGTCCGTGGGATTGACGAAAGCGCCGGCCTCGACGCCCGCGGAGAGGATCGGGCCGGAGCCGAACAGCCGGAAATGGATGCCGTTGAGCAGCATCCGCCAGCCGACGCCCTGCTTGTAGTAGCCATAGGGGCCATTGGCGCGCGCGATCATCGGCACTTCCGGATGGTCGATCAGATTCTCTCCGATTCCAGGCAGATCCGCGATGCACCGGATGCCGTGCTGCCGGAGCTGGTCGGCGGGGCCGATGCCGGAGAGCATGAGGAGCTGCGGCGTCACGAGCGCGCCCGCCGCCATGATGATCTCGCCGTCGGCATAGACCTGATGATCCGTCCCCTTGGCGTCGCGGTAGGTCACGCCGACCGCGCGTCCGTTCTCGATCTCGATCTTGCGCACCCGCGAGCGCAGGCGAATGACCAGGTTCGGGTTGTCGGCGAGCGGCGCGAGGAACGCATAGGCCGCGCTGCTCCGTTTGCCGCGCCGGTTCATGAACTGGTAGAAGCCGACCCCGCGTTGCGTCGGGCCGTTGAAATCCGGATTGAACGGTTCGCCCAAGGCCTGCACGGCCTGCACGAACCACCGCGACATGTCGTTGATATGGCCGGGGTCGGACACGAGGAGCGGGCCGTCCGCTCCATGCAGTTCGTTGAAGAACCGGTTGTTGCCTTCCATGGTGCGGAAATGCGGCAACGCGTCCTTCCAGCTCCATCCGGGATAATCGTTCTCGCCGTGCAGGAGCTCGTGCCACTCGTCGTAGTCGGAGGGGCGGCCGCGCATATAGACCTGGGCGTTCACCGAGGAACCGCCGCCGAGGACATTGGCCTGCGGGATGTCGTGCACGCGGCCGTCGAGATGCTCCTGCGGCAGCGTGTGGTGATAGCGCATGTACTTGCTGCCGTTGATCATCTTGAAGATGCCGGGCGGCATGTCCAGGAGCGGGTGCCGGTGCGAGTACCCGCCCTCGAGCAGGAGCACGCGCGCCCCTTCGTTGACGAGCCGGGCCGCAGCGACCGACCCGGAAGAGCCCCCGCCGACGACGATATAGTCGAAACGTTCCTTCATCCCTGCATCCCGTCGTGAACTGTCCGTGGTGAGCGGTCAGGCCCTGATCCCCTCGAGGCCCTTCCAGTCGAACTCGATGCCGTGCCCGGGGCGGTTTGGCGCGAGCGCGAAGCCGTCCTCGATCCTGAGGGGCTCGGCGATATAGCGGTCGAGCCCGAAGCCATGCGCTTCGAGATAGGAGCGGTTGGGGCAGGCGGCCAGTAGATGCACGGTCACGTCATGCGCGCCGTGGCTCGTGACCGGCATGTTGAAGGCTTCGGCCAGGTGCGCGATCTTCATGAACGGCGTAACGCCGCCGCAATTGGTGACGTCCGGCTCCGGATAGGTGACCGCGCCACACGCAATATAGAGCTTGAATTCCCAGAGGGTGCGCAGGTTTTCACCGGCTGCGATCGGCAGCCCGCCCTCGCGGACGATGCGCGCATGACCGGCCGGATCGTCGGGGATCGTCGGCTCCTCGAGCCAGGTCAGGTCGTAGGGCTGCAGGGCACGCGCGGCGCGGATGGCGCCGTCGACGCTCCACTTCATGTTGGCATCCGCCATCAGGGGGAAGTTCTCACCCAGATGTTCGCGCATCGCCTTCACCCGCTCCACGTCCTCGAAGAGGTTGGCGCGGCCCACCTTCATCTTGATGGCGCGAAAGCCCTTTCCGAGATTGTCGTCGGTCTGGCGCAGCAGATTGTCGAGCGGCAGCTCCAGGTCGATGCCGCCGGCATAGCAGGGCACGCGAGGGTCGAACCCGCCCAGCGCTTTCCAGAGCGGGAGGTTGGCGCGTGTCGCCTTCAGGTCCCACAGGGCCATGTCGAAGGCGGAGATGGCGAGGACGGTCGGTCCGCCGCGCCCGCCGTAATGCAGCGCCCACCAGGCCTTGTGCCAGAGGCGCTCGATCTCGTCGGCTTCCTCGCCATCCATGATCTCCGGGAGTTCGCGGGCGAGGATCGTGTCGATGGCGGCGCCGTTGCGACCGACCGTGAAGGTGTAGCCCACGCCTTCCGCTCCATCGGAATCGCGTATCCGCACGGTGTTGAGCTCGAACGCGCGCATCTCGCCGTGCATGGAGTCGGTCAGAACGGTCGGGAGCGGGATCCGGTAGAAGCCGGGTTCGATGGAGGTGATCCGAGGCATGGTTCGTCCCATCCGTTGAAATGCGTGTCTCGAAGGTCAGGCCGTTTCTTCCGTGCGGACGGTCAGGCGTGCCTGGAGCGCCACGACCAGCAGCAGGAACAGACCGCGAATGACGGATTGCCAATAAGCGGAGAGGCTGATCCAGCCGAGGCCGTTCTCGAAATTGAGGATGTTGAAGATCAGGCCGAGCAGCAGCACGCCGGCGAGCGTCGAGCCGACCGATCCGACGCCTCCCGTGAGAAGCGTGCCGCCGACCACGACCGCCGCAATGGCGAACAGCTCCCAGCCCACGCCTTCGATGGGCTGGCCCGCGCCGAACTGCGCGGCGAGTATGACGCCCGCAAGGCCCGCGAGCCCGCCGCTTGCCAGATAGACGAGGGCTTTGACGCGGATGGCGGGCAGGCCCATGAGCCGGGTCGCATCCTCGTTGCCGCCGACCGCGAGGACCGTACGGCCGAAGGCGGTGAAGTTGAGAACCAGGGAGCCGAGAAGATAGGCGGTGAGCGCCATCCAGGCGGGAATGGGAAAGCCCAGGAAGTCGCCTTGGCCGAGTTCCGTGAAGCCGGATTCATAGGACACGGAAACCGATTGGTTTCCGGCCAGAAGCAGGGCACAGCCGCTCGCCGCCAGCATGGTCGCGAGCGTCGCGATGAAGGGCAGAATGTTGAGGCGCGTGATGATCAGCGCATTGCAGGCGCCGATCATGAACCCGGCGCCCACGCCGGCGAGGAGACCCGGCACGGCACCGTAAGGGGATACCAGGGCCGCCACGACGCTGCCGAGCGCGGCCGTCGACCCCACCGAGAGATCGATGCCGCCGGTGATGATGACGAAGCACATTCCTAAGGCGACGAGCGCGAACATGCTGTTGTAGCGCAGCACGGAGAGCACGTTGTACGTGCCGAGGAAATTGTCGTAACGCAGCCAGCCGAACACGATGAGCGCGATGAGGGCGAGAAGAACCCCGAAGCGGCCGATGGTCTGGAGCGTCTTGAAGGAGATGGTGTCGTTCATGATCGACCTCACCGTTGCCCCTGCCGCTGAAGCCAGACAGCCAGAACGATGATGGCGGCCTTTGCCACCAGCGCCGCCGCATCCGGCACCCCGTTGGCGAGGAGGGTGTAGCGGACGAGCTGGATGATGAGCGCGCCGACGAGCGTGCCGATCACGGTGGCCCGCCCGCCCGTGAGCAGCGTCCCGCCGACCGCCACGGCGGCGATGGCGTCGAGCTCCATCCCGAGCCCCACCAGATTGGCATCGGCCGCGGAGTTGCGGGCGATCACGATGAGCCCGGCAATGCCGGACAGGGCGCCGCTGATCAGGTAGACGCGCTGCTTCACCGAGGCTACGGGAATGCCCGCAAGGCGGGCCGCGCGCTCGTTGCCTCCGACCGCGAGGATCTGCCGGCCGAAGACCGTGCGTCTCAGCATCCACGCGGCGACAATCACGATCACGGCCATCAGGATGGCCTGGAAGGGAATGCCGAACACGCGGCCAAGCCCGATGAACTGGAATTCCGGCAGGTTGAAGACCTGGAGATTGCCGTTGGTGAAGACCTGGGCGATGCCGCGTCCCGCGATGAACAGGACGAGCGTCGCGATGATCGGCTGAATGCGCAGATGCGTGATGAGCCAGCCGTTGAACCAGCCGAGGAGGGCGGTCGCCACCACGGGCAGCACGAAGGCGAGGGCGATGCCGATTGCGGGAGAGGGCAGTGGAAAGAGCTTTCCGAGGAAGATCAGCGGGGCGAGGGCGCCCGCAATCGCCATGAGCGCGCCGACGGAGAGATCGATGCCGCCGGTCGCGATCACGAGCGTCATGCCTACCCCGACGATCACGATGGCGGAGACCTGGGTCAGGTTGACGTTGAGGGTCTGCCAGGTTGCAAAGTTCGGCGTGATGGCGAGATTGACCAGGATCAGAAGCGCGAGGGCGATCCATGATCCATAGCGCGTCAGGAGGTTTTTCAGCTCGTACCGGGGCGCCTCCTGCGTCGGCCGCGGCGGCAGCGTCGTTACGGTTTCAGCCATGGGCCGGCTCCGGCTTGTTCTCGTGCCCGTGGGCCATGGCGGCCATGACCGCTTGTTCGTTCACGGCGTCTCCTTCGAGCTCGGCCACGGTTCTCCCATCCCGCAGGACGAAAATGCGGCTCGCCGCCTCGACGATCTCTTCCAGCTCGGACGAGATCATCAGCACCCCGAGACCCTGCCCGGCCAGTTCACGGATCAGGCTGAGGATCTCGGCCTTGGCGCCGACATCGATCCCGCGCGTGGGCTCGTCGAGGATCAGCAGCTTCGGGTTCATGCAGAGCCAGCGGGCGAGGAGCACCTTCTGCTGATTGCCGCCCGACAATTCGCGAACCCTCTGCTCGGGGCCCGAGCAGCGAATGCCGAGCCGCTTGATGAACTGGTCCACGATCTCACGGCTGCGCGCCTCGTCCACGACCCCGCGCCTTGCGAGCTGCGGCATCAGGGCGAGCGTCAGGTTCTCGCGCACCGACATGTCGGGAATGATGCCCTCGAGCTTGCGATCTTCCGAGCAGAACCCCATCCCGGCCCGGATGGCATCGAGCGGTTGTTGGATGGCGTTCTCGGACCCGGCAAAGCGGATCGTCCCACCGTCACGGCGGTCGGCGCCGAAAACCGCCCGCACGGACTCGGTTCGGCCTGCGCCGAGGAGCCCCGCGAGACCGACGATCTCGCCGGGGCGCACGTCGAAATCGACGTCGCGGACCTTGCGCCCGACCGCAAGGTCCTGAACCTGCAGGAGCGGATCGCGCCGATCGGCTCCATCATCCGACGTGTGGGTTTCGCTGAGAACCTTGGTGAGTTCGCGCCCGAGCATGGTCGTCACCAGATCGAGCCGCGACAGCTGTGCCATGGGCGCGACCTGGACCGTTCGCCCGTCCCGCATGATGGTGACGCGGTCGCAGACCGCATAGAGCTCATCCAGCTTGTGGCTGACGAAGATCACGGAGACGCCCGCTTCCTTGAGCTGGCGGATGACGCCGAAGAGCACGTCGACCTCGCGCTCATCGAGGGAGGAGGTCGGTTCGTCCATGATGACGAGTTTCGCCTCGAACCCGATGGCACGGGCAATCGCCACCATCTGCTGCACGGCAGTGGGATAGGCCATGAGCGGGCGGTGGACATCGATATCGACGTTGAAGCGCGCCAGGAGAGCGCGGGCCTCCGCATGCATGGCCCGCCAGTCCAGGAAGCCGAAGCGCCGCTTTTCACGACCGAGACAGATATTCTCCGTCACGGATCGGTAAGGCACCAGATTGATCTCCTGATAGATGGTGCTGATGCCGGCCTTCTGCGCTTCCTGCGGCGAGCTGAAGGCGACAGGCTTGCCGTCGAAGACGATCTCGCCGGAATCTTTCGTGTAATAGCCGGTGAGGATCTTGATAAGGGTCGACTTGCCGGCCCCGTTCTGGCCGATAAGGGCGTGGACCTCGCCCTTCTCCACCTCGAGTTCGGCCGCCCGCAATGCCGGTATTCCGGCAAAGCGCTTGTCGATCCCGTGCATTCTCAGAAGCGGTGCCATGAAGCGATCCGGCCCATCCTGTCGAGGAGACGAGATACGCTGCCCGCCGGGGCGGGCAGCGTTGCACCATCAATACGCGTCAGCGATGAGCTGGGCGGCGTTCGACTTGTCGAAGAACCGGTCGGTATTCACCACCCACGGCTCGATCTGCTCGCCTTTGGCGTAGCGATCGAGGGTCTCGAAGGCTTTCGGGCCGAATTTCGGGTTGCATTCGACCGTTGCGAGCATCTTACCGTCGATGATGGCCTGCAGCGCATCCCGCGTGCCGTCGACGGACACGACGATCACATCCTTGCCCGGCGTCTTGCCGGCCGCCTCGAGCGCAGCGATCGCACCGATGGCCATTTCGTCGTTGTGCGCATAGATGGCCGTCGCGTCGGGATGCGCCTGCAGCAGGGTCTCCGCCACCTGGCGGCCCTTGTCGCGGGCGAAGTCGCCGGACTGGGAGGCCACGATCTGCATGCCCGGATGGGCCTTGATGTAGTCCTCGAAGCCCTTGCGGCGGTCGTTCGCCGGCGAAGAGCCGGTCGTGCCTTCGAGCTGGATGATCTTGGCCTTGCCGTCCATGGCCTTGGTCAGGGCTTCGGCGGCGCGCTTGCCTTCCTCGACGAAGTCGGAGCCGATGAAGGTCACATAATCCCTGCCGGCCTTCGCCAGGCTCTGGTCGACATTGCGATCGAGCAGAATCACCGGGATGCCGGCCTTCTTGGCGGCCATCACGGCGGGGATCAGGGGCTTTTCTTCGCGCGGCGCGAGGAAGATCAGGTCCACGCCCTGGGCGATCATCGAATTGACGTCGGCCACCTGCTTCGCAGCGGAACCGGCCGCATCGGTATAGACGAGCTGGTCGCCGCGCTTGGCGGCTTCCGCCTTCATGCTTTCGGTCTGCGCGATGCGCCACGGGTTGTTGGATTCCGTCTGGGCGAAGCCGACCTTGTACTTGTCCTTCTTCTGCAGCTTCGGCAGCTCCTGCGCCGTCGCTCCGCCAAGTCCGAGCCCGATGGTTGCAACGCCGGCAGCCAGGGCCAGGAAAGTCCTTCTGAGCATCATGTTCGTTTCCTCTCCAGTGTTTTGCCCCTTGTGGGGTTCTGCATGCTTGTTGCTGCGGCCGGTTTCGGCCGCAGATCGTCACCAGCGGACGTAGGTGGTCTGCTTCCGCAGGTATCCGTCGAAACCGTATTTGCCGTCCTCCCCGCCGAGCCCGGAATGCTTCCAGCCGGTGTGGAACCCCTGGACGAGCTCGCCGCAGGGGCGGTTGACATAGAGCTCGCCGAAGGACAGCTCGCGCGAGAGGCGCATGACCCGGCGCAGATCGTTGGTGTAGACATAGGCCGAGAGGCCATAGCTCGTGTCATTGGCGAAGCTCAGCGCCTGCTCGAAGCTGTCGACCGTCATCACGGGCGCGACCGGACCGAAGATCTCGCGCTGCATGATGTTTGCACTGTTCGAATCCACCCGCAGCACGGTCGGCTCGAACCAGTGCCCGCGCGCGAATTCGCCATCCTTCAGGCGGTGCCCTCCGGCGAGGATTTCCGCGCCGGATGCAACGGCCTGGTTCACGATCTCCTCGACCTTGTCGACCTCCGGCCGGTTGACCTTCGGCCCCATGTCGGGGTTCGTCATCGGGTCGGCGAGGCGCATGGCCTTCACGCGGGAGACGAACTTGTCGAGAAACGGCTCGGCGATGGCGCGGTGCAGGTACATGCGCTCGTTGCAGGTGCAGATCTGCCCGCAATTGGTGAAGCGCGAGACGAGCGCGGCTTCGACCGCGGCATCCAGGTCGGCATCGTCGAGCACGATGAAGGGCGCCTTGCCGCCGAGTTCGAGGCGCACGACCTTCAGGTCGTAGGCGCCCGCCGCATAGATCTCCCGGCCCGCACGCACGCTGCCGGTCATGGTGATCATGTCGCTCAAGGGCGAGCGCACGAGGGCGTCGCCGACAGTTCGTCCGTCGCCCGTCACCACATTCAGCACGCCCTTCGGAAATCCGACTTCGTGGGCAAGGCGCGCGATTTCGAGAGCCGAGAGGGGCGTGGATTCGTGCCCCTTCACGACGATGGTGTTGCCGGCGACGAGTGCCGGGCCGATCTTGCGTGCCGCGAGCGCTGCGGGATAGTTCCAGGCGGTGAGCCCCACGACCACTCCGAAGGGGACGCGGCGGATCCAGACCTCTTCGTTCTGGAAATCGGACGGCATGATGTCGCCTTCGATGCGCCGCGCGCTTTCTGCCGCGAAGGTCAGGAAGGTGATGGTGGCGTCGATTTCGCCTTCGGCCTGGTTGAGCGGCTTTCCCTGTTCGAGCACCACGGTGCGGGCGAGGCGATCCTTGTCCCGCCTGATGGCCGAGGCGAGATCGGAGACGTAGCCGGCGCGGACGATGGGCGGGAGGGCGGCCCAGGCCGGCTGCGCGCGCTTTCCGGCCTCGAGGGCTGCGACGGCATCCTCGACCGAGCCGGTCGGAACCGTGGCGAAGACGTCCTCATTCGCGGGATTCTCGACGTCGGAACGGGCCGGGCTGCGGCCATCCGTCCAGGCGCCGTCGATATACATCTGGTAATGGGTGAGCGCGTTGTTGCGAGGGGCGGCAACGGGCGTCGTCATGGCCGGACCTCGCGGCGGGCTTGGCCGAACGGGTGCGAGGTGGAGTGCGGCAGCGTCGTGCTGAAAACAGGCACCACGGTCTTGTCCTCCGGATGCCCCCGAGCCTGTCACACCAAACGTCGTTTCCCGCTCTATTTGGTATGACCGAAGTGAGAATGCGAGGGTCGGGATTGCCTGTCAAGGGGCCGTCACTTCTCAGGATCCCCAAGCGTATCACCCATAAAAACCCTGGATATTTGCTGGAAATCGATCACATTGAGGCAAACGGCTGCGGTTTTGGTCGGACCAGGTATGCGGCGGGAACGATCAGGTGAAGGGCCTTCCAAGTTGCGAGACAGCGTCCGTGGATTTGGAGCTGCGAAGACGATGATGGATCAGGGCCGGCAACTTGACAGGCTCGAAGAAGCGGGCGGGACGCGCCGCTCCGATGCCGTGGTTGCGGACCTCGTGCGGATGATCCAGACCGGCCGTCTCCAGGAAGGGGAGCGCCTTCCCGCCGAGCGGGACCTGATGCAGCGCTACGGGGTCAGCCGGGCCGCCGTGCGGGAGGCGATCGCCGCACTGGCGAACCGTGGCCTCGTCATGACCCGTCTCGGTCATCGCCCGGTCGTTCGCAAGCCCGGCTATGAATTCGCCGTCGATCAGGTGGGAAACCTCGTCGGGCACCTCGTCGTAAGCCGCGAGGGGGTGTGGAATCTCTTTGAAACCCGCATCTTCATCGAATGCGCGCTCGCCCGATGGGCCGCGAACCACGCGCGGCGCGACGATCTGGAGGAACTCCGGGCCACGCTCGACGCCAATCGTGAGGCGATCGGCGATGCGGTCGCATTCGATGACACCGATGCCGCCTTCCACGCCGTGCTCTACCGTATTCCGGGAAACCCGATCTATCCCGCGGTCCACAAGGCCTTCGTGGGTTGGCTCACTCACCATTGGCGTTCCATGCCACGGGGAGCGGATATCGACCAGATGAACCATGCCGGACACAGGGCCATCTTCGACGCCATCGCCATGCGTGATCCGGACAACGCGGAGGAGGCCATGCGGCGCCACCTGGTGGCCGCATGGGAGTTCGTCCGCTCCACTTTTCCGATCGAAGGCTAGAGAAAGGCCGACACGCCGATGAACCGTGAGGTCACCGCCAGCCCAAGGCCGGCGCGACGTGCTTGAGGATGGCCTCGATCACATGGGCGTTGTAATCGACCCCGAGCTGGTTCGGCACCGTGAGAAGCAGGGTATCGGCCTCGGCGATCGCCTCGTCCGCCTTGAGCTCCTCCACGAGCCGGTCCGGCTCTGCAGCGTAGGAGCGCCCGAAGATCGCGCGCATGTTGTCGATGATGCCGATCTGGTCGCTGTCCTTGCCCTGTCCGAAATAGGCGCGGTCGAGATCGTTCACGAGCGCGAAGATCGAGCGCGAGACCGACACACGCGGCTCGCGGGCATGCCCCGCTTCCTTCCACGCCTCCCTGAAGCGACGGATCTGCTTGGCCTGCTGCACATGGAAGGGCTCGCCCGTCTCGTCCTCCTTGAGGGTCGAGCTCTGAAGGTTCATGCCCAGCTTCGCGGCCCAGACCGCCGTCGCATTCGAGGCGGAGCCCCACCAGATGCGCTCGCGCAGGCCGTCCGAATGCGGCTCGAGGCGCAGCAGGCCGGGCGGATTGGGAAACATCGGGCGCGGGTTCGGCTGGGCAAAGCCCTCGCCCTTGAGGACGTTCAGAAAGACCTCCGTATGATGCCGGGCCATGTCGGCATCGCTCTCGCCCTCCGTCGGGGCATAACCGAAATAGCGCCAGCCATCGATCACCTGCTCGGGCGAGCCGCGGCTGATGCCGAGCTGGAGACGCCCGCCGCTGATCAGATCGGCCGCGCCGGCGTCCTCGGCCATGTAGAGAGGGTTCTCATAGCGCATGTCGATGACGGCGGTGCCGATCTCGATGCGGCTCGTTTTCGCGCCGATGGCCGCCAGCAGCGGGAAGGGCGAGGCGAGCTGGCGGGCGAAGTGATGGACGCGGAAATAGGCGCCGTCCGCGCCGAGTTCCTCGGCCGCCACGGCAAGGTCGATGGATTGGAGGAGGGCGTCCCGGGCAGAACGCGTCCGAGACTGCGGGGAGGGCGACCAGTGCCCGAACGAGAGAAAGCCAATCTTCTTCATGAGCCCGCCTTCCGCACATGCGCTCCGTTGGTTCGACACGAGAGCTGGCCGATGCGCCGCTCGTGCCGAAGTTCACGTAAGACTATCGACGCAGGAGATCAATCGGCCGCTTGTCCGCTCAGGAAGGGAACGCCGAAGTTCGGGAGAGTGTGCTCGAGATATCGCCGCCAGCCCCACAGGATCGCGCGTGTCTCCGGTTCGCCTGATCGGACAGGCCAGGCGAACGGATCGGGCAAGGGCACCTGTGCGGGTTAGGATCGGTCTTCAGGCCACGTACGACCAGCGGTCGGACCTGAATGAGGTGTCACCATCGCCCAAGCTGCCGGGTACCGGCTCGCGCTGATGAGCCTGACCGCGCCTCAGGTTTTGGGCTGCGATCACGACCTCGACACGGTTGCGGGCGTTCAGCTTCTGCATCAGGACCGTCATGTAGTGCTTGACGGTTCTCTCTGTGATCCCGAGCTTCGATGCGATTTCCTTGTTGGTCTTCCCGCCGAGGAGGAACTGCACAATCTGGTCCTCCCGGGTGCTCAGCCGCAGCGCCTGCATCGCGATCCTGCGTACGGATGCGTTCCGCAGCGCCGTGATGACCTCGCTCGCGAAGTTCTGCGAGACGTAGGTATTCCCCGCGGTCACGGCCCGGGCGGCATTGACGAGCTCCTCCGGGCTGCACGTTTTGGACACGTATCCCCGCGCGCCTGCCTCCATCGCGCCCACGGCGTAATCCACACCGGGCGCCGCCGTGAAGGCCACGATCCCGATATTCGGGTAGCGCGAAACAATTTCTGAAATTGCCTCTATGGCATTCCCGGGAATGGCGAGTTCCAGGATGATCAGATCGGGACGATGCCGTTCTGCAATCGTCAAGGCATCCCGGGAGCTGCCGCCCCGCGCGACCACTTCAAAGGAGCCCTCCGCACCGAGGACGTGCGACAAGCCCTCGATTGTGACCGGGTGATGATCGACCAGAGCGACCGAAAACAAACGCATGTAACAATACCCCCACTAAGGAGCTGACGATGTGATCCGCACGAACCAAGTCTAGCTCGATATGAAGCGTAGCCTTCACGGGAAACTGCGTCCCGGGCTCAAAAGAGGTAACACGGCAGAAAGTGCTAACCCGATGGAGGTAGTGACCTGCACAGCGGCAATCTCTCCCGCTGCATGTCGTTTCGAGCCGCAAACCTTGGAATATCAGGAAAATAGACGCCTGAGGCATGCCCACGGCCGCTGTGGATCTTACGGAACACGTGCACGCAGCCAGCGTGCCACCTGGACTAAGGTCCGGTTCGGCCTTGGACCTTGGTCGGTTGTCGGTGGAGCCCTCCCACTTATCCTCACTCTCGTGAGTTTTGGGGCGTTGCATGTCAGGATTGGCCGCACGGCTGGGATCGTATCGCTGGGGCTCCGCCCTGGGATCTTGGAGCCTGACCCGTCAGTTTGCGGTGACGGGCGGCGCCATCATGCTGCTCACGATGATCGTGGAAGGGATGTTCACGGCCGAGATCATCTCGAGGAATACGATCAACCGGCAGGCTGCAACGACCGCCCTTTTCATGGACAGCTTCATCTCGCCGCTGAGCGACTATTTCACCGCCGGCGATGTCCTGCCGCCGGCGCAGCGGGAGGAACTCGATGAGCTGCTCCACGAAGAGGACTTCAAGAGCCGCTTCCCGCATCTCGAGATCTGGAGAGAGGGCGGGCTTGTCGCTTACTCCACGACGCCCGAACTGATCGGACGCACATTCACTCCTCCTCACGGATTGAAGGAGGCGCTGGCAGGAGAGGTGTCGTCCCGGTACGCCGACCTTGATGCCGATGAGCACGTCGTGCGGGGCTTCACGTCCCGCTATCTCGAAATCTACGTTCCCATCCGCGAGCATCACACCGGGCGGATCATTGCCGTTGCTGAAATCCACGAAGTGACCGAGCCTCTGGAGGAGAGGCTCTGGTGGCTGCGCCTGACCAGCTGGCTCGTCCGGATCGGCGTCACCAGTCTGATCATGGCCGGCCTATTCTGGATCGTCCGCCGCGGCAACAGGATCATCATGGCCCAGCAGCGCCAGCTTGCGGATCGCATGATCGAGGCGGAGCGGGCGTCCCGGCGCAACCAGATTCTCAGAGAACGGATCCAGCGTGCTTCCGGGCGGGTCACGGAACTGAATGAACGCTATCTGCGGGGCCTTGGCGCAGATCTGCACGATGGTCCCGCGCAGCTCGTCGGGCTGGCCGCTCTGAAGGTGGAGCATGTACGCCTTGCCAGGACAGCCACCCAGCGGGAGGAGGTGCTGCAGTCACTGGACGTCTTTCTCGCTGACGCCCTGCGCGACATTCGCGCGATCTCGAAGGGACTGGTGCTCCCGGAGATCGAGGGACTGCCGCTTCCGGAGGTTGTGCGCCGGGCTGCCCGTGCCCACGAGCGGCGCACCGGGACCACAGTTGCCCTGCGCTGCGACGACATTTCACAACCGTTCCCGGACGCAGCCAAGATGTGTGCGTACCGCTTCGTCCAGGAGGGTCTCAACAATGCCTTCCGTCATGCCGGAGGCAATGGCCAGGCCGTCACGTGCGAGTTCAACGATGCCGTCCTGCGCTTGACCGTGGAGGACAGCGGCGGAACGGGACACGCCCGACAGGATGAACCCGGCTCGGGCCTGGGCCTCGCCGGGTTGCGGGAACGGGTGGAAAGTCTTGGCGGCGCATTTGAGATAAGGAAGGTTCCCAATGGCGGAACCAGGATCGAGATGACATTGAAAGTGACAGCGGGAGGTCGGGATGGACGATAAGATCCGCGTTGCAGTTGTGGATGACCACGCCCTGTTCAGGGCTGGAGTGATCCAGTCGCTCGCGTTCGACGGCGCGATCGAGGTCGTGGGGGAGGGAAGTTCGGCCGCCGAGGCCGTGCAACTCGCGAAGGAGCTCTCGCCCGATCTCATGCTGCTCGACGTGTCGATGCCGGGGAATGGAATCGAGGCGGCCTGCGAAATCCTCCGGATGCCGGAGCCGCCGCGTGTTGCGATGCTCACGGTCTCGGAGGATGAGCATGACGTGATGCGCGCGCTGGAGGCGGGCGCGGTCGGGTATCTTCCAAAGGGAATCCGAACGCCGGAGCTGATCGCAGCCGTGAGGAACCTGAGAGCGGGTCGCAGTGTCGTGCCGCCCGAGCTTGCGCTGCGAGCGCTGACGAGCAAGGTGCGGATGGAGACGAGCCGGCTCGAAGCCCTCTCGGAACAGGAGAGGCGGACATTGCGTCTGGTCGCCCTCGGGCTGAACAACCGCGAGATCGGCGAGCGGCTCGCCGTGCAGGAAAAGACCGTCAAGTATCACGTGACCAACATCCTGAAAAAGATCAAGGCCCGGAACCGTGTCGAGGCGGTTCTCATTGCCAATCGCGAGTGGGGCGACGCCGGGAAGAGGGCGAGCTAGATCCGGCGCGAAAGGTTGGTGGGATCGAAACCGGATCATCGAGCCGAAATGATCTTGCGTTCTGCCGTCGATCCGACGTTTGCATGTCTAAGGTGCTTGCGTCGTTAAAGAGCACATCCCCCGGCGTATCACATCTTCAGTTTAGGGACGCGACTCGGCGGATCGTCGTGTCGTCTGCTCTGTCCGCATGATGGACGAGACCGGGATGAAATCACCCCGCACATTCCGAAGTGCTCGCATGGAGCATAACCCGGCCGCCGAATACTGCCGTGGTGCGGCCGATGCTCATCCGTTTGTTCAGGACCGTCATCCAATCCTTGGCCTGTGAGTCGAGCGGCAACAGCTGCTGAGAGCTGCCGCGATTCGCTCAATCCCCTTCAGCAAAACCGGTCTCGTTCGGCCATCTGCCGCCTCGCGTGCGTGCCCAGAGCTGTGGAGATCCTCAAGCGCTCCTGAAACCTGGACTTTGGTCCAGGTGACGTCACGCCTGCGGTCCAGGGCTGGCCCCGACCGATGGTTAACAAATCGTTGCACCTCTCTCCGATGCGGTTCGTGCAGCCCTTGGCGATGATTGTCGACGGAATAGCAGGTCGACGGGCGAGCAGCCCCGGCCGCGACAATGACAAGCAAGACCTCTGAGGGAGAAGCATCATGGTCCAACTGGTCAAGCACGATCTCGAGTACATTCTCAAGCAGATCAAGATCGCGGAGGAGCACGCGAAGGGCACGCCGCTGACCGAGCTCGTCGACGATCCGCTTCTGCCATACGGTCTGCGCACCGTCGACGGCAGCTTCAACAACCTCGTGCCGGGTCGCGAGCAGTGGGGCTCCGCCGACCAGCCCTTCAAGAACCTGTACGAGGACGATACCTACGCGCAGGGCAGCGGCAGCCTGCCGCCCGGTTACGGATATCCGACGAACAATGACTATAGCGCGGAAGGTGGGCTTCCTCCGGGATCCCGCGTTGCACCGGGCGACGTGGTCGATGCGGATCCCCGTCTCATCTCGAACCTGATCGTCGACCAGACGCTGAACAATCCTGCAGCCATCGCGGCGGCATTGGAGCATGCCGGGATGTCCGGGGCGGCGCTCACGGCTGCCCAGAACGCCGTGATCAGCGCGTATACGGTAGTTAAGTCCCTGACGCCTGAGACGCCCGCCTATGAGATCGCCAAGGCTCAGCTCGACACCCTGCTCGAACAGTACGGCATCGAGATGGACGGTCCGACCGTTCTCCTGCCCAACGTCGCCCCCGACATCGGCGACTCCGCGTCCTACAGCTCGATCTTCACCCTGTTCGGCCAGTTCTTCGACCACGGCCTCGACCTTGTCGCCAAGGGCGGCAACGGCACGATCTACATGCCTCTCTCGCCGGACGATCCGCTCTACAACCCGGACAGCCCGCACACGAACTTCATGGTGCTGACGCGCGCAAGCACGGGTGACGATGCACGGAACACGACGACTCCCTGGGTCGATCAGAACCAGACCTATGGCTCCCACGCATCGAAGCAGGTCTTCATGCGCGAATACGCCATCGCTCCGGAAGGGGCCAAGGACGCGGACGGCAACGACATCTCCGGCAAGCCCTATGCGACGGGCCAGCTCCTCGAAGGCAGCACCGGCGGCCCCAACGGCACCAGGGGCGGGCTCGCGACCTGGGCCGACGTCAAGGCCCATGCCGCCGAGTTCCTCGGCATCAAGCTCACGGACAAGGACATCGGCAACATCCCGCTGATCGTCGCCGACGAGTACGGAAACTTCATTCCCGGCCCGAACGGCTACGCGCAGCTCGTGGTGGGACTGGGAGCTGATGGCATCCTCGGCACCGAGGACGACGTGCTCGTGGAGGGCGACCCGGAGAATCCGGTCGATCCGAGCGCGGTTGGCGCGTTCCGCACCGGCCATGCCTTCCTCGACGACATCGCGCACAACGCCGTGCCGGTGGTCAGGAACGGCGAGCTCATGGCGGATACGGACGAAGACGTCGGCAATGCGGTCGCCAGTCAACATGGCCAGAACACCGAATACGACAACGAGCTGCTCGACAGGCACTTCATCACCGGCGACGGCCGCGGCAACGAGAACATCGGCCTGACCGCGATCCACCACGTCTTCCACGGCGAGCACAATCTGATCGTCGAACAGACGAAGATCCGGGCGATCGAGGCCGCCATTGAAGGCGACCTCGACTTCCTGAAAGAGTGGCTCATCGTCAAAGACATCGACTTCACGCTCGACTCCAATGCGACCGAAGCCGACAAGAAGGCCTTCGCGGAGAGCCTCTCCTGGGACGGCGAGCGCCTGTTCCAGGCTGGCCGCTTCGTGACCGAGATGGAGTACCAGCACCTCGTCTTCGAGGAGTTCGCCCGCAAGATGCAGCCGGACGTGGACGCGTTCCTGTTCGAGCCGGATCCGGACATCGACCCGGCGATCTTTGCCGAGTTCGCCAACGTGGTCTATCGCTTCGGCCACTCGATGCTCAACGAGAATGTGGACCGGGTCTACGCCAACGGCGAGGCCGACCACATGAAGCTGTTCGATGCGTTCCTCAACCCGGTCGCCTACGACAACGGAGGTACGCTCAGCCATGAGCAGGCGGCGGGCGCGATCCTGCGCGGCATGAGCGCCCAGGTCGGCAACGAGATCGACGAGTTCGTCACCAACACCCTGCGCAACCAGCTGCTCGGCATTCCGCTCGACCTCGCGGCGATCAACATCGCCCGCGGCCGCGACACCAACATGCCGACCCTCAACGAGGCTCGCGCCAAGTTCAGGGACATGGCCCACGGCGACAGCCAGCTCGATCCCTACACGAGCTGGACCGACTTCGCGCTCAACCTCAAGAACCCGGCCTCCATCATCAACTTCATCGCGGCCTACGGCACGCACGACCTCATCACGTCCCAGGACACGATTGAGGGTAGACGCGCCGCGGCGATGGCGATCATCTTCGGCACCTCCGAGACGTTCTATGACGTGGTCGACAAGGTGACGAAGACCATCGCTCCTCCGTCGGCCCAGGACCGTTCCGACTTCCTCAATGCGAGGGGCGCCTACGCGAACGATCCCGCGCTCGGCGGCCTCCAGAACGTCGACCTCTGGGTCGGCGGCCTGGCCGAGAGGAAGATGGACTTCGGCGGCATGCTGGGTTCGACCTTCTCGTTCATCTTCGAGCTTCAGCTGGAAAACCTCCAGGACGGCGACCGCTTCTACTACCTGTCGCGCGTCCAGGGCATGAACCTGCTGTCGGAGCTGGAGAGCAACTCGCTCGCCAAGATGATGCTGCGCAACACCGACCTCGGGGAGGAGGGCACCGCGGTGCCCGGCGACATCTTCTCCCGGCCAGACCTCGTGCTCTACGCTGACTTCGAGAAGCAGCAGCAGATGACGGGGCAGAACGATCCGACGCATTCGAACCCGGTGCTCGAGGCGTTCACGAAGCTGGTCGAGCGCTACGACGACCGTGCCCCGACGGGCGTGACCGTGTCCGGCCTGCCGGCGGGCGTGACCTTCGACAGCGAGACGCTCACCTTCTCGGGAACCCCGGCGCAGGGCGGCGTGTTCGAGGCCGTCGTCACGGCGACCTACGCGTCGGGCGGCACGCGCACCCAGAGCGTCAAGTTCCTCGTGATCGATCCCAAGCCCATGGGGAATCATCTCGATGTGCTCGTCGACGACGCGGACTACTATGAGCTCTATCAGGACGTGGCCGACCACAATGTCGACCCCGATGCGCACTATGCCAGCAACGGCCGCGCAGAGGGCAGGAAGCCCAACAAGTACTTCGACCCCGCCTGGTACCTCCAGCAGAATCCGGACGTGGCTCTCGCAGGCGTCGATCCGCTCTCTCACTACATGAACTGGGGCTGGAAGGAGGGGCGCAACCCCTCGGCCGAGTTCGATGTCCAGCTCTACCTCCTGGCGAATCCCGACGTGGCAGCGGCAGGCATCGATCCGCTCTATCATTATCTCGCCTCGGGCCGTAGCGAGGGTCGCGCGATCTACCCCGCACAGCCTGACAGCCACGTCGTCGTGACGACTGAGAACGGCTTCAGCCACGCGCTGCCTGCCGACATCTTCGACGGCGGCCGGTACCTGCGCTACAACGGCACCGACCACGCCGTGCTCCAGGGCACGTCCGGCAACGACACCCTGATCGGCGGCGAGGGCGACGACAGCCTCTGGGGCCTCGACGGCGACGACCGCCTCGAAGGCGGCTACGGTGTCGACCATGTCCACGGCGGTGACGGCGACGACATCATCACCAATGCCGGCACCGACATCGCGCAAGCCGACTTCCTGCATGGCGATGCCGGCAACGACGTCATCCACGGGGGCGCCGGCCTGACGCTCATCTTCGGCAACTCCGGCAGCGACTTCATCGTGGCCGGGCCCGACGGCAAGACCGTCATGGGCGGCACCGAGAACGACTACATTCTCGGCGGCGACGGCATGGACTTCATCATGGGCGAGGCCGGCGATGATTGGCTCGAGGGTGGCGGCCGTTTCGACACCCTGGCGGGTGAGAACTCGGAGCTGTTCTTCAACTCGACCATCATCGGCCACGACATCCTGAACGGGTCGAATGGCGACGTCGACTACGACGCCGAGTCCGGCGACGACATCATGTTCCAGGGCGTGGGCATCCAGCGCAACAACGGCATGGCCGGGTTCGACTGGGCGATCCACAAGGGCGACCCGGTGGCGGCGAACTCCGACCTGGGCATCGGCATCTTCCAGAACCAGGAGCAGTTCATCCTGCGTGACCGCTTCGACCTGGTCGAGGGCCTGTCGGGCTGGAAGTTCAACGACATCCTGACCGGACGTGTGGCTGCAGTCGGTGCCCGCGACGAGATCGTCGGTGGCGCCGCGATCCCGGCTCCGGACGATCCGTTCTACTCCTGGTCGAACGCGCTGACCACGCAGGGCGTCGATCGCATCAAGGGACTGGACAAGGTCCTCGAGCATCTGACCTGGGACAAGAACGATCCCGATGACATCGTGATGCAGACGGGCGACGGCTCCGACATCCTGCTCGGCGGCGACGGTTCGGACACCTTCGAGGGTAAGGGTGGCAACGACGTCATCGACGGCGACGCCTGGCTCAACGTGCGGATCCGGTTCGTCAAGGACGGGGTGGCCTACACCACCGACGGCCTGACCACGCCGATCTACCTCGAGGCCGAATACGTGGACGGCGCGCCGCTTCCGAACGCGGCGCCGCAGTTCGGCGGACGGGCGCTGACCGACCTGACGCTCACCCGTGAGGTCAACCCGGGCATCCTCGAGAACGTGCGTGAGATCGTCTACGCCGACGGCAGCGATGACACCGATACGGCGATCTATGCCGGCCCCATGAGCATGTACGAGATCACTCATGTGGGCGACAAGGTCTTCGTGGCCAGGCGCGAGAGCGAGAACATCGATCCCGCGGTCGACGAGGGCATGGACGTGCTCATTAATATCGAGCGCATCCAGTTCCAGGACGGCGTCTACATCATCCGCGACACGGGCAACGTTGCTCCGACGGGACGGCTCGTGATCCACGGTCTGCCCGCAAGGCAGGATGAGCCGCTGACGGTCTCGGCCGAGAACGTCCGTGACGAGAACAATCCGGGCGGGACCGTAACCGGGATCACCTACCGCTGGCAGGTGGAGCGCAACGACGGAACCGGCGAGTACATCGATATCGACGGCGTCACGGGCAACACCTTCACGCCCGGTCCCGAGCATACCGGTCTGCGCATCCGGGTGATCGGCCGCTACATCGACGCGGGCGGCGTGCCGGAAACGGTCTACTCGCTGCCCACGGAAGGCGTGGTCGGGACCGACGGCGAGCCGACGGGACAGCTCCTGATCAGCGACATGACTCCGACCGAGGGTCAGGTTCTGACGGCGACCGTTGCCTTCACCGATCCCAACGGCATGACCGACGCCTTCGAAGAGGCCCTGATGGAGTACATCTGGCAGTGGGCGGACTCACCTGATGCCGAGGAAGGGGAATGGACGGAGATCGGCCGCAGCGCCACCGACCGGACCTTCACGCCGGGTCCCGAACATGTGGGCAAGTACCTTCGCGTAGTGGTCGAGTACACCGACGACCTTGCCAACGAGCACTCCGTGGCATCGGCACCGACCGCGATCGTGGGCAACCACATCGTGACGAACGAGCCGATCGTCAGCGAGAGCGCTGGGGTTGCCGATCTGCGAACCAATGCGGGCGACGACATCGTCGTCGCCGGTGACGGGGACAACAACATCTCCGGCGGTGCGGGCAGCGACTCCCTCGACGGCGGTGCCGGCAATGACACGCTCAATGGTGGTGTGGGCAACGACACCCTCATCGGCGGGGCGGGCAACGACGCCGTCAATGGCGGCGAGGGCAACGACACCATCGTCTACCGCGACGGCGACGGTGCCGACGTCATCGACGGCGGGCTCGGCAGCGACACCCTGCGCATCGCGGAGGCGTCTGCCGGATCCGACGACACGATCCGCGTCACGTTGGCGAATGGCCGCATCAGCCAGGTCAACGAGGCCTCTGTGATCAATGTCGAGACCATGCAGCTCGACCTTGGCGGCGGCAACGACACGCTCGACTACAACGGTACCTCCACCAATCTGGCGGTGAATCTGCTCCTCGGATCCGCGACTGGGTTCAGCTTCATCCGCGGAGTCGAGAATGTGATTGGCGGCACGGGCAGCGACACGCTACTCGGCAACAACGCCGACAACACTCTTGGCGGCGACGCGGGCAGCGACACGATCCGTGGCGGCTTCGGAAACGACAACCTCTCCGGTGGGGCCGACGATGACCAGCTCTACGGCGATGAGGGCGACGACGTCCTGAACGGCGGTGCCGGCAACGACCGCATCGACGGCGGCGTCGGCAACGACACGGCCAGCTACGCCGGTGCGACAGATGGCGTCACGGTCTCGCTGGGTGTCATTGGCCCGCAGAACACCGTCGGCGCAGGCACCGACACCCTGATCGGTATCGAGAATCTGACGGGCAGCTCGCACAACGATACCCTGATCGGCAGCGCCGGGGACAACGTCCTCGACGGTGGTGCGGGAGCTGACAGCATGGAGGGCGGCAACGGCAACGACACCTATGTCGTAGACAACGCCATGGATGTGGTCACAGAGGCGGAGGATGGCGGCGACAACGACACGGTTCGCACGTCACTCGAGTCGTACACGCTGGCGGACAACGTCGAGAACCTGGTCCTGCTCGAAGGCGCTGTGAGCGGCACGGGCAATGACCTCGATAACGTGCTGATCGGCAACTCGGGCAACAATACGCTCGATGGCGGCGACGGGACCGACATTGTCGTGCTCGACGGTGAGATCGCCGATTACACCTTCAGCCTCGTTGGCGGAAACCTGACGGTGTCGAGCGAAGCTGGTGGAACCGATACGCTGATCAACGTCGAGCGCATCAGGATCGGAGGCGTGACCTACGAGCTCGTGGCCGGTACCAATGGTGCCGACCCAACTCTGCAGGGATCCAACGGCAAAGATCTCATCCTGGGCTTCAACAACACCGATTCACTGATCGGCGGCGATGACGACGACGTTCTCATCGGCGGCGCGGGAGCGGACACCATGGCAGGCGGTGCCGGCAACGACACCTATGTTGTCCAGCAGGGTACAGACGTCGTTGTCGAGGGCATCGGTGAGGGAACGGATACCATCCTTTCCTACGTCAACCGCAACCTGGGCAATGCGGCTCAGGTCCAGGGTGACGTCGAGAACCTTGTCCTGCTCGGCACCGCCACCAATGGTACCGGCAATGCCCTCGATAACGTGATCACCGGCAACTCCAACAACAACACACTGGCCGGAAATGCGGGCAACGACACGCTCATCGGCGGTGAGGGTGATGACGTTCTCAACGGCGGCGCCGGCAACGACGTGCTGAAAGGTGGAGCCGGCAACGATGAGCTGAACGGCGGAGCCGGGACGATGGACGTCGCGTACTTCGAGGGGGTGGCTTCGGACTACGACTTTGAGTTCGAGGGCACGACACTGGTCGCCGTCATCGACCGCGTCGGAAACGGCGGCAGGGATACGCTCTCGGGCATCGAGAGGTTGCAGTTCGGCGACGGTGAAATCCTTCAGATCGTCACCGGAGGCGGCACCCCGACCGACGGGGCCGGCCTGATCGTCGGCACTGACGGCGACGATGTCATCACCGGCGGTGCCGGCGACGACGTCATCATCGGCGGACCGGGCAACGATACCCTCAACGGCCACGACGTCGGCGACGGAGACAATCCCGTCGCTGGGCCAGCGGACGACGACACCTTTATCTGGGAGGTCGGCCATGGCTCGGACGTCATCAACGGCGGAACGGAAGGAGAGAAGGGCGACACCCTCGTGATCATCGGTAACGAGGAGGCCGAGATCTACCGCATCTACACCTACGACGAGGCGGTGGCCCGCATCGGCTATGCCGGCAGCGATGAGAACGAGATCATCATCACCCGGCAGGTCGGGGATGGACCCGAGGCGGAGGCGACGATCATCGCCGAAATCACAGAGATCGAGGAGATCATCATCAACGGAGCCAAGGCCGGCGCGAACGGCGAGAGTGGCGGCGACAGGTTCGAGATCTACGGCGACTTCGCCAACTCGACCAGCCTGCGGCCGAACACGATCACGATCGAGGGCACGCACGGCGACGACGTCGTCGACATCTCGTCGCTCCTGTCGTCGCACCGGATCGTCTTCAAGTCGAAGGGCGGCAACGACACCATCGTGGGCACGCTGCGCCCGCAGGACGTGATCGAGCTGCCGGACGGTGCGGCGCCTGGGGACTACGAGGTCACGACCGACGAGAACGGCGTCACCACCATGACGAACGGCACGCACACCGTGCGCTTCGTCAGCCAGGGCGGCATGCCGCAGGTCGGTTCCGGCCATGATGATGACGACGACGAGGAGGATGACGACGATACGTCGGCTCCCGGCTACGGCGATGACGAGGATGACGGCGACACGCCCAATTCCGGCAACGACGATGACGAGGACGAGGAGGACGAGGACGACGAGGACGACAATTCCTGCGACCACGATGACGACGACCAGTCGAGCGTTGGAGACAATGGTGGAGGCACGAATACGCCTCCCGCGTCCCAGCCCGAGACCGCGGTCGGTGCTCCGATCGCTGGGACGAACGGCACCGAAGTGCTGCTCGGTACCGCGGCCGGCGAGACGATCATGGCCCTCGACGGCAACGACAACGTTGTCGCCGGAGCCGGGGCGGACATCGTCATCGGAGGCGCCGGCAACGACTTCCTGAGCGGCGAGGCCGGTCGGGACGTCATGTTCGGCGGCGACGGCGACGACAACATGTTCGGCGGCAGCGACGACGACATGCTCTATGGCGAGGCCGGCAACGATCGCATCTTCGGCAACGAGGGCAACGACCTCATCGATGCCGGGTCTGGCACCGACACCGTCTATGGCGGCGAAGGCGACGACCGTATCATCGCCTCGGTGAACGACGGCAACGACGTCTACTACGGCGGCGACATGCTGGAGGACTCCGGGACCGATACGCTCGACATGTCCGCCATCACGGCGAACATCACGGCCAATCTCGGAGCCAATGGCGGCAGCGGCCACGTGTTCAGCAGCCAGAGCGGCAGCGACACGATCTGGGGCATCGAGAACATCGTGACCGGGTCGGGCAACGACACGATCACGGCGAACAGCTCGGTGAACGTGATCGACGGCGGAGCGGGTAACGACATCTTCCGCTTCCTGTCAGCGGCCGATGCCAACGGCGACACGATCCTCGGCTTCCAGCCGGGCGACCGTCTCGACCTCTCGGCGATCGACGCAAACGGCGGCGTGGCCGGCAAGCAGGGCTTCACCCTTGCGAACGGCTCGTCCTTCACCGGTCCGGCCCAGCTCGTGATCTCTCACGAGACCCGCGAGGACGGCGAGTACACCGTCGTCAGCGGAAACACCGAAGGTCCCGACGCGGCTGAGTTCAAGATCAGCCTCAAGGGCAACCACGACCTCAAAGCGTCCGACTTCATCCTCTCCTAACCCTCGGAAGGACGGGATGATCGACCGGCGGGCCCCCGGCCCGCCGGTCACCTCAAACAGACAACAAGACTACCAGAAGGGATGCTCAGATGCGCGGGACCACTTTCACGGCGGCCCAGAAGAGGAAGGCAGCGGAAAAGCTGACGAAGGGACTTCGGGGGATCGTCCTCTTTCTCTTCTCGGTGTCCGGCATCATCAACGTGCTCGCGTTGACCGGCTCATTCTACATGCTCCAGATCTACGACCGGGCTCTGACCAGCGGGAGCGTTCCGACGCTCGTCGCGCTGTCGGTCCTGGCCGTCGGCCTCTATCTGTTCCAGGGCCTGTTCGACGTGATCCGCTCGCAGGTGCTGGTGCGGGTCGGCGCCCGCCTCGACAAGCGGATCGCGCCGCTCGCTCATCAGGTCGCCATCGACATGCCGCGCTTCGGCTTCTCCACTTCGGAGGCGCTCGAGCGCGGGCGTGACGTGGACACGGTGCGCGGCTTCCTCGGCGGGCAGGGCCCGTCGGCTCTCTTCGACCTGCCGTGGATGCCGCTTTATCTCGCCTTCGTGTATTTCCTGCACCCGCTGCTCGGCGCGCTGGTTCTCGGCGGCGCCGTCGTGCTGACGCTGCTCACCATCGCGACCGAGATCATGACCCGGCGGCTGGCGGGCTCGACGCACCAGGCGGCGATCGAACGCAACGCCATCGCCGACTCGAACACCCGCAATGCCGAGATCCTCAAGGCGATGGGCATGGCCCGGCGCGCGGTGGCGCGGTTCGACAAGGCCAATGCGGAGCATCTGAGCCTCCAGACGAAGACCAACGACATCAGCGGCACCTTCGGCGCCATCTCCAAGGTGCTGCGCATGATCCTGCAATCGGCGACCCTGGGACTGGGCGCGTATCTCACGATCCAGGGCGAGCTGTCCTCGGGCGCGATCATCGCCTGCTCGGTGGCCTCCGCCCGCGCGCTGGCGCCTGTCGACCAGGTCATCGGCAACTGGAAGGGCGTCGTCGCGGCCCGCACCGCGTTCGAGCGCCTCAAGGAGACCGTGATCGCCCTGGCCGACATGGACGAGCCCATGCCGCTGCCGGCGCCCAAGCGGCTGCTGCAGGTCGAGCGGATCACCGTGGCGGCGCCCGATTCCGGGCGCGTGCTCCTCAGCGAGGTGGAATTCCAGCTCCGGGCCGGGCAGGCGCTCGGCATCATTGGTCCGAGCGGCGGCGGCAAGACGACCCTGGTTCGCGCCCTCACCGGCATCTGGCCGGTGCTGCGCGGCAGCGTGCGCCTCGACGGCGCCGAGCTGACCCAGTGGAAGGACGAGGATCTCGGCCACCATGTCGGCTACCTGCCGCAGGACGTGTCGCTGCTCGACGGCACGGTCGAGGAGAACATCTCCCGCTTCGATCCGTCCCGGGATTCCCGCGCCATCGTCGCGGCCGCCCAGGCCGCCGGCATCCATGAGATGATCGTGCGCCTGCCGGAGGGCTACCGCACCCGTCTCGGCGCCCAGGGCGCCGCCCTCTCGGCCGGCCAGCGGCAGCGCATCGGGCTCGCCCGCGCCCTCTACAAGGATCCGTTCCTGGTGGTGATGGACGAGCCCAATTCCAACCTCGACGGAGAAGGCGAGGCGGCCCTGACCGAGGCGATCAAGGGCATCCGCGCCCGCGGCGGCATCGCGCTCGTGATCGCGCATCGTCCGAGCGCCCTGGTGGCGGTCGACACCGTGGCGGTCATCCAGAACGGGCGCATGACCGCCTTCGGCCCGAAGGAGGAGATCATCGGCGTCCGCGAGGCGGTGAGCGTGTCCGCCTCCGCGAAGGCACCGGTAGCAGCGAGGGTTCCGGCATGATCATCAACGTCAAGGGAACGAAGGGCGGCGGACCGGCCGACGAGGCCGAGTCCCGCGAACGCTACGAACTGAAGGAGCGCCGGCTCTCGAAGCTTCCGCTGGCCTTTGGTGCATTGATCCTCGGCGTCGCCGCCTATCTGAAGGCCGCCATGCCGAGCTGGAGCCGCCGCCCGACCGAGGACGAGCCTCCGTTCCGGCCGGAACAGGACGACGAGCCCCGCCTCAAGATCGTGGATTCCAGCATGCTGGAAGCATCCCTGGAACCGGTGGAGCAGGGGGAGAGCGATCCGGAGGCGGGCCCGTCTTACCCGATCGGCTCCAGCGGCTTTCTGGATTGGAGCCTGCAGCCGGCCCAGTTCCTCTCGGTCGACGAGCCGTCGCTCAGCTTCCCGGTCATGCCCATCGAGCGTGCGGATGTCAGCGACGTCATGCGGTTCGGTGGGCCGTTCCTCGTCGCGAACGACAACGTCCCGCCCGTCGGCCGGGACACGGCGGGCGGGACCGGCCGCGGCCGCTCATCGACCTCCGACGGCTGGCAGCCGGAAAGGCCGCCCGTTCGTGACGACGATGACGACGAGGACGACAGACCGCGGACCCCGGTCAACCGGGCGCCGCGCGTTTCCGGTCCCGTCTATCTGCACGACGTGTCCGGGTGCGCGGCGGTTCTCATCGGGCTGTCGGAGCTGCTGGCGAACGCGACGGACCCGGACGGGGATCTCCTGTGGATCAGCAATCTGATGGTGTCGTCGGGCACCATCACCTGGACCGCGAATGGCTGGCTCTACAACGGCAGCGGCCTCGGGCCGGTGACGGTCACCTACGCGATCACGGACGGCAAGGCCACGATCATCCAGCACGCCTATTTCTCCGTCGTCAGGAACTCCATCATCGGGACGGAGGGTGACGACATGCTCGTCGGCACGGCCTGCGCCGACGACATCAAGGGGCTCGGCGGCAACGACCTGATCGACGGACGCGCCGGGGACGACCTGATCGACGGCGGCGCGGGCGACGACAACATCGTCGGTGGAGCCGGCAACGACATCCTTCGCGGCGGCGACGGAAACGACATCATCCTGGGCGGCGCCGGCAACGACCAGATCTCCGGCGGCGCGGGCGATGACCGCCTCTTCGGCGACGACGGCAACGACACCATCTTCGGCGATGACGGCAATGACCAGATCTCTGGCGGCAGCGGCAACGACGCGCTGTTCGGCGGTGCGGGCAACGACATCATCAGCGGCGATGCCGGCGATGACACGATCGAGGGGAACGACGGCGACGACAGGCTCGCGGGCGGCGACGGCAACGATGTGATTTCGGGCGGTGACGGCAACGACAGCATCGACGGGGGAAAGGGTTCGGATTTCCTCCTCGACGGCGCGGGGCAGGACACCGTGTCCGGCGGAGAGGGCGACGATCATGTGGTTGTCGCCCTCGACGGCGACAGGGACACCTACGAAGGCGGCGCCGGAGCCGACACGCTCGACCTGTCCCTCACCGAGCACGGCGTCGATGTCGATCTGGCGCAAGGCTCCGCCGACGGATGCGAGATCGGCGACAACGCGGTCGCGGGCTTCGAGGCGGTCACGGGCGGCTCGGGGGCTGACACGCTGGCCGGGAGCAATGCGGGCGAGACCCTCGCGGGAGGAGCCGGCGACGACCGTATCGACGGGCACGGCGGTGACGACGTGCTCGACGGCGGATCGGGCGATGACGTCCTGCACGACGGCGCCGGCCGGGACACCGTCACGGCAGGCGACGGGAACGACGTCGTCCATGCCGCGGCTGACGGAGACGACGATTTCTACGACGGCGGGAACGGCAGCGACACGCTGGATTACTCGGCTTCGGACAATGGCATCGTGATCGACCTGAACGCGGGTACCGCCAGCGGCGACGACATCGGCGACGATACCATCAGCGGATTCGAAACCGTGGTCGGCGGCTCGGGCGACGATCACTTCGTGGCCGGATCGCAGGCCGTCGTCGTCGAAGGCGGTGCGGGCAGTGACACCTTCGAGTTCACCGCGCCTCCGGCCAGCCCCGCGGGCCCTGCTTCGACAGTCCTGCATGCCATCGTCGATTTCGAGCCCGGCGACCGCATCAGGATGTCGAAATACGACCTCTTCGAGGAAGTCTTCGACGAGCTCGAGGATCAGTTCGAGAGCATCTACGGCAAGCGGGTCGACGAGGACGATGCACGGATCCGCTACCGGTATGAGCGGTCCGAAACCATCGATCGGACCGTGATCGAAGCCGATATCGATCGCGACAGCATCTACGAAACGACCATTCATCTCGACGGTCATCGAGCCATCGTCATCGTCGAGCACGCCTGACCACGACAACGACCGCGATCGCGGCATAAGGGAGACTGGACATGAGAAGCCATGCAAACAGGGACAACGACGATTTCCGGCTCAGCGGGCGTGTCTCCGCAGGAGTGATCTTAGGACTGCTGCTTGTCGTCGGCTGCGGCGGCTGGGCGGCGGTCGCGCAGATCAATGGCTCCGTGATCGCGCAGGGAACGGTGAAGGTCGACCAGAACCTGAAGGTGATCCAGCATCGCGACGGCGGGATCGTGAGCCAGATTGCGGTGCGGGAAGGCGATTTCGTCGAAGCGGGACAGGTCATGCTCCGTCTCGACGACGTGCAGACCAAGGCGGAACTGTCCATCGTCCGCTCGCAGCTTGTCGAACTGGCTGCGCGGCGGGCCCGGCTGATCGCGGAACGCGACGGGATGGAGAAGATCCATGTCCCGCAGGACAGCGCGCCCCAGATCTCCGAAGCCGATCTCGTGTCTTACGGGGAGGTTCGCCTGTTCGAGGGCAACAGGGCGCACCGGGAGAGCCAGAAGGAGCAGCTTCGCAACGAAATCGTGCAGCTCGAGCAGGAGATCCTGGGCCTCGAGGCGCAGCGCTCCGCCAAGGCCCACGAACTGGATCTGGTGCGGGCAGAGCACGGCAAGCTCAAGGGGCTGGCCGACAAGGGTCTGATCGAGGCCTCCCGGATCTACAGCTTCAACCGCGACCTGGCGCGTCTCACGGGCGAGGTCAGCGAGGTCGGTGCGAGCATCGCCCGCGCCCGGGCGCGCACCAGCAGCATCAAGTTGCAGATCATCTCCATCGACGAGAATGCCCGCACGGAAGCGCAGCGTGAGCTGAGCGCGGTCGCGACCAAGATCTCGGAACTCACCGACCGCCGCATGGCGCTCGAGGACCGTCTGGCCCGCACCGATATCCGCGCGCCGCTGTCCGGAATCGTCAACGAATTGTCGATCCACACCGTCGGCGGCGTCATCACCCCGGCCGAGACGCTGGCGACCATCGTTCCCGAGAAGGCGAAGCTCAAGATCGAGGCCAAGCTGTCGCCGGTGGACGTCGACCAGGTCGCCGTCGGACAGACGGCAAAGCTCCGCTTCTCAGCCTTCAACCAGCGCACGACTCCCGAGTTGAAGGGAGAGATCGCCTATGTGTCGGCGGCGGCGACCCGCGATGCGGCGACGAATACCACGCACTACCTGGCCGATGTCCGGATCGACGCGAGCGAACTTGCAAAGCTCGGCGAGCAGCCGCTGAAGCCGGGCATGCCCGTCGAGGTATTCGTCTCCACTCAGCAGAGGACCGCGATTTCCTACCTGTCCAAGCCATTCATGGACCAGTTCGCCAAGGCTTTCAGGGAGGAGTGAGGTTGACGAAGAAGCACCCGAGCAGGTCACCGCCCGGTGAAATGAAAGCCGGGCACATCAAGGGGCTTCGGTTGCCGCGACGCACATGGGCGGCGTTGAAGAGGGACAGGATCCTGACAATCGCCCAGCTCGCGGACATCGCTCCCCGCATCGAACGGGTCGTCCCCGGGATCGGGGGAAAAGCGGCGAGGATGATCCGCGAGCAAATGAAGGGACTAGACCTGCCGGAAACGGCACCCGCCGCAGGTGAACCCGTGCCTGTCCTCCTCGTGGAAGGGACCGAACAGGGGAACGCGCCCATCCAGGGCATGTGCCGGATCGAGACGGGAGACGGCCGACCCGTCGATCCGGGCTCCGCCGATGCGGCAGCGATCGTGTGGCGGGTCATTTGCCCACGCTGCGGGAACTGCGAGATTCAACTGATGGAGAAGGTCAGACCCTTGGAAGGGGCCTGATGCCTTCATGAGCCGCTTTCGCGGTCAATCCGATGCTCCCACGTCTCGTTGGCACATCGTTGGAGCAGACCCGAAGGGCGGCGTCAGAAAAACCCGACCCACGATTCTGAACGATCCGCTAGAGTGCCGGGCGAACGCCACACCATCCTGCCGCGAACAAGGCGATCGTCTTCGTCACGCGGCGCAGGGAAGAGAGTGATACGCGCTCGTCGATGGCGTGGATGTTCTCCGCGATGGGGCCGTAGACCAGAGAGGGGATATTCCCATGGATGGCGTAGACCGCGGCATCGAGATAGCAGGCCATGACGTAGGCCTGTAAGGGAGACATGTCGGGCGCATTGGCGTCGGCGTGCGCCCTGGCGAGAACGGCCTCGGCATCCGAGCCGGGCGCGAGAGTGTAGCCCGCATGCACGACGCCGACCCATTCCACCACGGGTTTCGGGCAGCGCCCCAGCAGCGGGTCTTCCGCCGACACCTTGGCGACGAAAGCCTCGAATTCCTTCACGCGCTCATGCGGGTCGTCGCCGGGATAGAAGCCGATGCGTCCGTCGAAGCGGCAGGATGACGGGACCGATGCGATCCATTCCCCGCCATTGATCGTCCCGATCGTCAGGGCGGCGGGATTGTCCACGTCGTCGAAGAACGGCTTCGTCGGCCGTTCCTCGTTCCAGCGGGCCTCGAGTTGACGCAGGAGCTCGATGACGCGCACGGCCGCGTCGAGCGCGCTCACGCCGCCGCTGACCTCGCGCGGATGGGCGGGGGTGCCGTCGATCGTGATGGCGAATTTGATCACGCCGGAATTGGCGCGAACGAGTTTTTCGTCGGTCGGCTCCGGGATCAGCACCGCATCGGCAATCCTGCCGCTGGCCAGGGCCATCGCGGCTCCATTGCCGGTGATCTCCTCCTCCACCACCGACTGAATCTGCACAGGAGCCGTCAGCTCGAGTCCGGCGGCCCTGATCGCATCGAGCGCGAAGATCGCCGCCGATAGGCCGGCCTTCATGTCACCGGCGCCGCGGCCATGGAGCCATTCGCCGTCTCGCGTCGGCTCGAAGGGCGGGTATTTCCAGCGCTTCGGATCGCCAGTGGGTACGATGTCCACATGAGCGTTCAGGATCAGGGACCGGCCATGCGCCGCCGCCGGTTCGCGGCTCCCGATCACGTTCCAGAAATTCTCATAAGACACCGTCGCCGGAGAGAAGGCCGGATGCTTCCCGATGAGCGACGCGTCGAGCGGCTGCCGCTCGACGTCGTATCCGCGTTCCTGGAGCGCCGCTTCGACGAGTGCCTGAATCTCGGCTTCCTGTCCGCGCAGCGAGGCGCAGCGGACGATGTCGGAGAGAAATTCGACCTGCGCATCGAAGGCCTTGTCGACAGCGGAAAGAATGCGCTGCCGATCCGCTTCCGAAAGGGAGCTTACGGAGGAAAAGGCTTCGTTCGGAGCGGTGGTGGTCAATGCGAGATCCTTCGAATGGATACGCGGGATGGAATCGGTAGCCCTATCCAGTGCCGTCATCGCGTGGCGGCGTCAATCGGCTCATCGCTTCGAAAGGAGAAACGATGGGCCGGATGATGTCAGGTGCCTCAGAGCGTGGCGGTGACGGCTTCCACGGCGTCCTTGGTGGCGGACACGATCGTGTCGGCTTCTTCCCGCGTCAGGCAGAGCGGGGGAGCAAAGCCGAGGATGTCGCCCTGCGGCATGGCGCGGCCGATGACACCCCGCTCGAGGAGGGCCGCCGTGATGCGCGGGCCCACCTTCTCGGACGGGTCGAAGAACACGCGGTCGTCACGGTCGCGCACGAACTCGACGGCGGCCATCAGGCCTTCGCCGCGCACCTCGCCGACGAAGCGGTTGTCGCCGACGGCGTCCTTCAGCGCCCTGTTGAAATAGGCGCCGACCTCACGGGCATTGTTGACGATGTCGAGTTCGTCCACGACTTCGAGATTCGCCACACCGGCCGCGGCGCAGAGCGGATGGGACGAATAGGTCCAGCCGTGGCCGATGGGGCCGTAGGCGTCGGAACCCTGCTCCAGCACGCGCCAGACCTTCTCGGACACGATCACGCCGGAGAGCGGCGCATAGGCCGAGGTCAAACCCTTGGCGATGGTGATGAGGTCCGGCTTCATGCCGTAATGGTCCGAGCCGAACATGGTGCCGAGGCGTCCGAAGCCCGTAATGACCTCGTCGGCGATGAGCAGGATGTCGTACTTCTCAAGGACGGCCTGGATCTTCTGCCAATAGCCCTGCGGCGGAGGCACGATGCCGCCGGTGCCGAGCACAGGCTCGCCGATGAAGGCCGCGATGGTCTCCGGGCCCTCGGACTGGATCATCTCCTCGAGCTTGTCGGCGCAATATTGCGAGAACTGCTCCTCGCTCAGGGAGCGGTCGGGACGGCGGTAATAGTAGGGGGCTTCCGTGTGCAGGATCGGGGCGCGCGGCAGGTCGAACAGGTTGTGGAAGGCGGCAAGACCCGTCAGGCTGCCGCTCATCAGGCCGGAGCCGTGATAGCCGCGCCAGCGCGAGATGATCTTCTTCTTCTCGGGCCGTCCGAGCACGTTGTTCATATACCAGACGAGCTTGATGTTGGTCTCGTTGGCGTCCGATCCGGAGAGGCCGAAGAACACGCGGCTCATGCCCTTCGGGGCGCGGTCGATGATCATCTTCGCGAGACGGATCGACGGTTCGGAGCCGTGGCCGACATAGGCATGGTAATAGGGCAGGGCCGCCGCCTGGGCGGCGATCGCGTCGGTGATCTTGGTGCGGCCGTAGCCGACATTGACGCAATAGAGGCCGGCGAAGGCGTCGAGGCTGCGCTTGCCGTGACGGTCGACGATGTAGACGCCCTCGGCGCCGGTAATGATGCGGTTGGGCGTCTCGCCGCGGGCGTGCTGCGCCATGTGCGTGGAGGGATGGAAGAAGTGGTCCCGGTCCCACGCGTCGAGTTCGTTCTCGAGATTGTTCTGTTCGTTCAGCATGTCTGACTCCGGCTCAGTGTAAATCGATGCAAAGGTATTTCAGGTCGGTGAAGGCCTCGAGGCCGTGGCGCGAGCCCTCGCGGCCGAGGCCGGATTGCTTCATGCCGCCGAAGGGGATCGGGGCGCCGGTGATCTTCACGCGGTTGATCGCCACCATTCCGTATTCGAGGGCCCGGCCGAGCCGCAGGGCGCGCGCCCCGTTCTCGGTGACCACATAGGCCACAAGGCCATACTCGGTCGCGTTCGCCCGCGCCACCACTTCGTCCTCGGTGTCGAACGGCGTCACGGCGGCGATCGGCGCGAAGGTCTCCTCGCGCATGATCAGTGCGTCGTCCGGCACGTCGGCCAGCAGGGTCGGCGTGACGTAGAGCGGTCCCGGAGCGCCGTCGTCGGCCGTGACGCGCCGGGCGCCGTGGGCGAGGGCGTCCTCGACCTGCGCCTGTGCCTTGGCGACGGCATTGGCATGCATGAGCGGGCCGATCTCCGTATCCGCCTCCAGGCCCGGCCCCACCTTCAGCGTGGCGATGCGCAGGCCGAAGGCCTCGCAGAAGGCCTGGTAGATCCCGCGCTGGACATAGATGCGGTTGGCCGCGAGGCAGTCCTGGCCCGATGTCGCGAATTTCGCGCCCATGGCGATCTCGACGGCCTTGTCGAGGTCCGCATCGTCGAACACGATCAGCGGGGCGTGTCCGCCCAGCTCCATCACGAGACGCTTCATGGTGGCGGCGCAGCGTGTCGCGATCTTGCGTCCGATCTCCGTCGAGCCGGTGAAGCTGACCACGCGCACGCGCTCGTCGTCGCAGAAGCGGTTGGCGATGGGCGCGGCGTCACCCGTCACGATGTTGAAGACGCCGCGCGGCAGGCCTGCCCGTTCGGCGAGCTCCGCCAGCGCGAGCGCGGAGAGCGGGGTATAGGAGGACGGATGGGCCACCATCGTACAGCCCGCTGCGAGCGCGGCCGCGGCCTTGCGGGTGAGCATGGCCGAGGGGAAGTTCCACGGCGTCAGCAGCGCGGCGACCCCGAGGGCCTCGCGGCGTACCAGCATCTCAGCGCCGGGCAGGTGGCTCGTCACGCTCTCCACGTTCAGGCGCTTGGCTTCCTCAGCATACCATTCCACGAACGAGGCCGCGTAGGCGATCTCGCCCCGGGACTCGGCAAGAGGCTTTCCCTGTTCGAGGGTCATGATCAGGGCGAGATCGTCGAGCGCGTCCAGGATGAGGCCGTGCCAGGCGCGCAGGCGCTCGGCTCGCTCCTGCGGCAGCAAGGCCTTCCAGGCGGGAAGCGCGCGGGCGGCTGCGTCGACGGCCGCGCCGGCCTCGTCCGCGCCGAGGCGGGAGACGCGGGCGACATTCAGGCCCGAGGCCGGGTCGTTGACCTCGAAGCGGGCATCGCCCGCGGCGGCGGTCCAGCGCCCGTCGATATAGGCCATTTCGCGGAGCAGGCGGGGATCCCGCAGGCGGCTCAGCGCCGGGTGGATATCCCCCTTGACCGGACTGGGTGCGGTCGTCTGTGTGATCGCGTTCACGCGTCGCCCTCCTGGGAAGATGATGGAGGAAGGCTAGCTCCGCCCGGGCCGAGATTGTCTCTGTTCTGCGACCGGCAGGCAGAGAAAGTCTCGGTTTTCACTGGGCGTAGCGGATACTTTCTCGCATCTGTTCCTGCTCGCCCAGGATGGAGCTCAGGAACTCGCGGGTACGGGGCTGCTGCGGATTGCTGAAGAAGCGCTCCGGCTCGCCCTGCTCGACGATGCGGCCCTTGTCGAAGAAGCAGACCCGGTCCGAGACCTCGCGGGCGAAGCGCATCTCGTGCGTGACGAGGAGCATGGTCAGGTCGTGCTCGCTCGCGAGGTCGCGGATGACGCCGAGCACCTCGCCGACGAGCTGCGGGTCGAGCGCGGAGGTGGGCTCGTCGAACAGGAGGACGCGGGGGCGCATGGCGAGCGCGCGGGCGATGGCGACGCGCTGCTGCTGTCCGCCGGAGAGCTGGCTCGGGAAATGGTCCTTCTTGTCGGAGAGGCCGACCATGCGCAGCAATTCGATGGCGCGGCTTTCCGCCTCCTTGCGCTTCATCTTCAACACCGCGACCGGAGCCTCGACCACGTTGCGCAGCACGGTCATGTGCGGGAACAGGTTGAAGCTCTGGAACACCATGCCGACATTGCAGCGGATCTTGTGAAGGTGCTTCTCGCTCGCCTTGAAGGGCCCGCGGCCGTTCGGCTCGTGATAGCCGATCCCGTCGATCTCCAGAAGGCCCTCCTGGAAGGGCTCCAGCGTCATCAGGATGCGCAGCACGGTGGATTTGCCGGAGCCCGACGGGCCGATGAGCGTGACCTTCTCGCCGCGCTGGACCTCGAAGTTGAAGTTGTCGAGGACGGTCAGCGCGCCGAAGCGCTTGGTGACGTTCTGAAAGCGGATAATCGGGTTCATCGCAGGGGAATCCCACTTTTGGGCAGGGCTCGCTCGACCGCATAGATCAGAGCCGAACAGATGAGGGTCATGGGCAGGAAGATCAGGCCGACCATGGAGAGCGGCACGAGATATTCGAAGGTCCGCTCGCCGATCATGTTGGCGAGGCCCAGCATGTCGAGCACCGTGACGACGGACAGGACCGGCGTCTCCTTCAGCATCGAGACGAGGTAATTCCCGAGCGCCGGCACGATGCGCGGGATCGTCTGCGGCACCACGATGTCGCGGTAGGTCTGCAGCCGGCTCAGGTTGAGGGCGGTCGCCGCCTCCCACTGCCCGCGCGGAATCGCGTCGATGCCGCCGCGATAGACCTCGGACGTATAGGCCGAATATTGCAGCCCGAGCGCAAGCGCCCCGGTCATGAAGGCGGGGAGGATGATCCCGAAATCGGGCAGCACGTAGTAAAGGAAGAAGAGCTGCACCAGCAGCGGCGTGTCGCGGACGAATTCGGTGAAGCCCGCCACCGACCAGGAGATGATCTTGAACCGGCTGCGGCGCAGGAGCGCCAGAACGAGGCCGAGGACGAGCGCGATCGCATAGCCCACGGCCGCCGCCTTGAGGGTGACAAGCAATCCGAATCCGAGGATCGGCAGGATCGAGATCGCGAAGGTCAGCGGGGTCGATGTATCCCAGGCATATCCATACATCATGTGTGGGCGCTCCTCGGGAAGGCCGGCCCGCGCCGCAGCTTCATCTCGATGAACCGGATGATCAGCATCAGGCACAGGGCGATGATGAAGTAGCCCACGAGGGTCAGGGTATAGACCGTCGCGCTGTCCAGGGTGATGTTGCGCATGGACTGGGCCTGGAACGTCAGGTCCGCGATCGAGATCAATGAAACCAGGGCGGTATCCTTGAGATTCTGGATGGCGAGATTGCCGAAGGCCGGCATCATCTCGATGATGGCCTGCGGCATCGAGATGTGCCACAGGGTGTAGCTCTTGCTGAAATTCAGGGCCCGCGCTGCCTCAAGCTGCGTATGCGGCACGGCGAGAAGGGCCCCGCGCACCACCTCGGCTCCGAACGCGCCGGTGAGCAGCGACAGCGTCATGATGCCGGTCGTGATCGGATCGAACGAGATGCCGACCAGGGGCAACGCGTAATAAAACCAGAAAAGCTGGACGAGAAGCGGCGTGCCGCGAAACAGCGCGATGTAGACGAAGGCGATTCCCGACAGGAGCCGGTTGCTCGACGTGCGCGCGATTCCCGCGGCGAAAGCCAGGATCGCGCCGAAGGTGATGGAGGCGAGCGAGATCATCACCGTCACCTGCGCCCCCTTCAACAGAGGTGCCAGATATTGCGTCCATGTCATCGTCGCTTCCTCCTTGCGGACGTTCCGGCCGGCCGGGACAGTCGGGTCCCGGCCGGTTGGTTCAAACGATGAAGCGGGTTACTTCCCGGCGCAGAGATCGGCGACGTTCTTGGCGGCTGCCGCCTTGATGCTCTCCTCGCTCAGGCCGTAGGACATGAGGATCTTCTTGTAGTCCTCCGTCTTGCGGAACTCGACGAGCTCCTTGTTGAAGGCGTCGCGCAGCTCCTTGTCCTCGAGACGGAACGCGAAGCCGCCGTAATTGCGCACGGGCTTGCCCTCGACGACCGGATCGGTGAAGGGCTTCACCTGCTCCACGCCCTGGCCGCCTTCGGCGAGCTTGGACACGGTGAGCTCGGTCGCGGCATAGGCGTCCACGCGGGACTGCACGGTCGCGGGAGCGTCGGCATTGGCCTGGATGATGACGATCTGGTCGTCCTTCACGCCGACGGCGCGCAGGAAGTCGATGTTGTTGGCGCCGGACACGACCGCGACCTTGAGCGACGGATCCTTCGCGATATCCGCGTAGGTGGTCAGCTTCTTCGGGTTACCTTTCTTCACGAGCAGGCCTTCGCCGTAGCTGGAATTCGGCTCGGTGAAGGACACCTGCTTGCAGCGCTCGGGCGAGATGTTCTGCTCGGCCGCGGCGAAGGCGAAGCGGCGGGCCTTCAGGCCGGGAATGAGCGTGCCGAACGGGGTCACCGTCCAGTTCACCTCTTCGATGCCCATGCGCTTGAGCACGGCGATCGCGACATCGGGACCGATACCGGCGGCGGAGCCGTCTTCCTTCATATAGCCGTAGGGCACTTCGTTCGCCGTGGCGCCCTGGATATAGCCGTTGCTCTTCACCTCTTCGAGCGTGAGCGCCTGGGCACCCCCGATGCCCATGGTGAGGGCGAGAATGGCGACGCCGTATTGGATCATAGCTTTCATCTGGTCTTCTCCTCTGGTGTTGTTGGAACCGCGTGCCGGTTGATCCGGCTTGCAGCGTTGCCGCTGGCGGCGTCTGATTCAGTTCTCTGAGTCAGTTCTTGTCCTCCACAGTTGCGACCACCGCGAGGCAGTCGCCTGTCTTGATGAGCCCGGGGAAGTGCCGGGCCGCGAGAACGCCGTCGAGGGCCGCCCGGTACTCGGCCGGGGCCTGTCCGGTTCTCCCGACGGGGTGAATGCGGGCAATCACATCGCCCGCGCGCACCGCGTCGCCGAGATCCACGCAGGGCTCGACGAGCCCATCGTCCTCCGCGAAGCGGAAGCATTCGCCGGAGGGCATGTCGAGCCAGCGCGTCGGGCCGCGCTCCGGCGAACCGGCGACGATCCCGGCATGCTTGAGAACATTCATGACGCCGCGCTTGGCGATGCCCACGGTCTTGGCCGACGACGTGCCGCCGCCCGAGAGCTCGGTCGTCACGAAGACCTTGCCCATCGCTTCGGCCGCGGTGTCGTACATGCCGACGGCGTCGATCTCGATCATCCGCATCGAGTAGGGAGCCGAAAAGGCCGCGACGGCCTCGAAGCAGCGCCTTTCCTGTTCCTTGTCCGGCAGCTCGTGGGCTGCCGCATAGGGCAGGAAGTCTAGGGTGCGTCCGCCCGAATGGAAGTCGAGCACGATATCGGCGAGCGGCAGCAGCGTGCGCTGGAAGTAATCGGCGATCTTCTCCGTCACCGTGCCGTCCGGACGTCCGGGAAAGCTGCGGTTGAGGTTGCCCCGGTCGATGGGCGAGGTGCGGGTTCCCGCCCGGAAGGCCGGATAGTTCATGGCCGGCACGATGATGACGCGGCCCTGCACCGCGTCGGCCTTGAGCGTCCGCGCGAGATCGAAGAGGGCCACGGGGCCTTCATATTCGTCGCCATGATTGCCGCCGGTGAGAAGCGCCGTCGGCCCATCGCCGCGCTTGACGATTGTGATCGGGATCATCACCGAGCCCCAGGCCGAGTCGTCGCGGCTGTAGGGCAGGCGCAGGAAGCCGTGCTGCACCCCATCCGCGTCGAAATCGACGCTGGCGCTGATAGGGGAGGGGCGCGGAACAGGGGTCATGATGTTCATGGCTTCACGAAGAGCTGGCGTGGAACGTTGGAGAGGCATTCGACGCCGGTTTCGGTGATGACGATGCTCTCCGTGATTTCGAGGCCCATGTTCTCGAGCCACAATCCGGTCATGAAATGGAAGGTCATGCCGGGCTTGAGCTCCGTCCTGTCGCCGGGCCGCAGGCTCATGGTGCGCTCGCCCCAATCCGGCGGATAGCTCAGGCCGATGGGATAGCCGGTGCGGTTGTCCTTCACGATGCCGTAGCGCTTGAGCACGGCGAAGAACGCATTCGCGATGTCCTCGCAGACATTGCCGGGCTTGGCCGCCGCGAGGCCTTCCTCCATGCCTTCGAGGACGGCCTTCTCCGCATCGAGGAAAGCCTGCGTCGGCTTGCCGAGGAAGACCGTGCGCGAGAGCGGGCAATGGTAGCGCTTGTAGCAGCCTGCGATTTCGAAGAACGTGCCTTCGCCGCTGCGCATCGGCCTGTCATCCCAGGTCAGGTGCGGGGCGGAGGCCTCCTCACCGGACGGAAGAAGCGGGACGATGGCCGCATAATCGCCGCCATGGCCGTCGACGCCGCGCAGAGCCGCGTCGTAGATCTCGGCCACGAGATCGTTCTTGCGCATGCCGGGCTCGACCGTCTCGATGATGCGCCGGTGCATGGCCTCGACGATGCGGCCCGCCACCTTCATGTATTCGATTTCGGTCGGGCTCTTGACGGCCCGCTGCCAGTTCACCAGCGACAAGGCATCCTGGAACCTGGCGTTCGGCAGATGCCTGACGAGCGACATGTAGGCGGCGGCGGAGAAGTAGTAATTGTCCATCTCGACCGCGATGGTGCCCCTGTCCCAGCCGCGTTCCGCGATGATGCCGGACAGGTAGTCCATCGGGTGCCGTTCCGTCGACTGAACGTAGTGGTCGGGATAGCCGATGATGTTGTCGTGCGAGAGATAGGCGGTGCGCTTGGCGCCGTTCGCGTCCTGGCCGCGACCGAACCAGATCGGCTCGCCCTCCGGCGGCACGAGCACGCATTGATGCACGTAGAAGGACCAGCCGTCATAGCCCGTCAGCCAATGCATGTTGGACGGGTCGGTGACGATGAGGAGATCGATCCCAGCCTTCTCCATCGCCCGGCGGGTCTTGGCCAGGCGCTCTGCATATTCGGCTCTGCTGAAATTCAGGTTGGGCGCGATCACGAAAGATCTCCGGTTGCTTCTTTTGTGTTGATGGACCTGCCTGCTCCGGCCTGACGGGCGCGGGCATGGGCGAGGGTGGCGATGGCGGTGTCCTGCACGCCCGTTCCCGTGAGATCGCACAGGGTGATGGCGGTATCGGAATCCCGGCCGGATGCCTGTTTGGCGATGACCTGCCCCAGCTCGGGAAACACTCGATCCGGAGCGATCAATCCGGCGCGGATGGCGTGATGCAGTTCGCCGAGGCGGCGTGTCTGCGCCACGCTGTCGGCGACGTAGGAGGCCTTCGTCAGGATCGCGGGATCGATCTCGTTCTTGTGCTCTGAATCGGAGCCCATCGCGGTGATGTGCTGACCGGGCTGGAGCCACTCCGCCTTCAGGATCGGCTGCTCGGCGGGCGTCGTCGTGACGATGATGTCGGCGCCGTCGCAGGCGGCTTGCGGATCCCGCAGGGTTTCGACCGCGATTCCGAGGGATTGGGTGAGATCCCGGGCGGCCGCTTCCGCCTTGGCGAAATCCCGCGCCCAGATCCGGGCGCGCCTGATCGGACGCACGAGCGTGAGCGCCTCGAGCTGGAGGCGGGCCTGAATGCCGGCGCCGAAGATGGTGGCGCTCTGCGCATCGGGACGTGAAAGATGCTTGGCGGCGACGGCGCCCGCGGCGGCAGTGCGCACATCGGTGAGATAGCCGTTGTCCAGCAGCAGGGCCTCGACGAGGCCGGTCTTCGTGCTGAACAGGATCATCAGGCCGTTGAGGCTGGGAAGGCCGAGTTTCGGATTGTCGAAGAAGCCCGGGCTCACCTTGATGGCGAAGCCGTCGAGGCCCGGCACGTAGGCGGTCTTCACGTCCACCTCGCCGCGATGCTCGACGATGTCGAGCCGCAGGATCGGCGGCATCACGACGGCCTTGGTGGCGAGGGCCGCGAAGGCGTCCTCCACGCAGGCCACGGCGCTGGCATCAAGCCGCACGACGTGGCGCAGATCCGGTTCGGTGAGAACGAGCATCCTGCTCATCGGCCTTTGCCTCCTGCGGCGTTGGCGGCCGCCCTGTCGGACTTCACGATGCTCGCGTGGAGCCTCTCGTCGATGTTGCGGCCCGAGACCACGATCACGGTCGGGCCCCTGACTTCGACCTTCTGTGCGAGAAGAGCCGCGATCCCGACCGCGCCCGCGCCTTCCACGACCTCGCCTTCCGCCGCGAAGGCATGACGGATGCCAGCTGCGATTTCCTCTTCCGTCAGCAGCACGACATCGTCGAGAAGGTCGCGGCACATGGCGAAGGTGTAGCGGTTCTGCAGGCCGATGCCGCCGCCGAGCGAGTCCGCGAGGGTTTCCAGCTCCTCGACCGCGACAGGCTTTCCGGCGCGCAGGCTCTCATGCATGGCCGCGCCGCGCTCCATGGAAATGCCGATCACCCGCGCGCGCGGCAGCGTTCCCTTGATGGCGGCGGCGATGCCGGAGGCCAATCCGCCGCCGGAGAGCGGCACGAGGACCAGTTCGGTCTCGGGTTGCGCCTCGGCGATTTCGAGGCCGATCGTTCCTTGCCCCGCGATGACGTCCGCATGATCGAAGGGCGGAATTGCGGTCATCCCTTCCTTGCGAACGAGGCGCTCCACTTCTTCCTGCGCGTCGTCCTGAGAGCGTCCGACGATGCGCACGTCGGCTCCGAGCGCCTTGACCGCATCGACCTTGTTGGCGGGCACGAGAGCCGACATGCAGATCACGGCCCGCGCTCCTTCCGCCTTCGCCGCATGGGCGAGGGCGCGGCCATGATTGCCGGTCGAGGCGGTGACGAGGCCGCGCTTCTTCGCCTCGTCACTGAGGGACAGAACCGCGTTGGTGGCGCCGCGCAGCTTGAAGCTGCCGGTCGGCTGATGACTTTCGAGCTTGAGACGAACAGGAAATCCGCTGCGAGCGGAGAGGGTGTCGGAGGTGACGAGCGGCGTTTGCTGAACGCGGCCGAGGATGCGCTTTTGCACCATCCGGATATCGTCGAGCGCGACCACGCTCATCGGCGAAAACCCGCCGTGATCGGGGCCTGACGGGCACCGCTCGCGCTCTCGCGTCGGGTGCCGGATTGCATTGATCCGGTGGCAGGCCTTCGCGCTGGAACCAGGTGCATTCACCACCTCCTGTCAGGACAAAGCGATGGTGAGATCCACACAATTTCATGTCAATCATTATATTGTCATGAAACAATCGCGGCGTGTCACTGGGAAGAACACCCGCGATTTCTCTGGAAGAACCTTCCCGAGATCGTTCAGTCCTACGCGATGGAACTGGTGTCGAAGACCGGTGGCAACTGATCGAAGGTTTCAGCGATCGTTCGCAGCGATCGGTCCAGGGTCTTCTGGGACAGGCGGCCGCCGAGGCAGATCCGGATGCCGCCCGCTGGGCCCGCCTCCGCCATAAAGGGATCCGACGGGGTGACGGCGATGTGCTTCTGGGCCAACATGCGCACGAGCCCTTCCTCGGTCCACCGCGGCGGCACCTTCAGCCAGGCGCATAGGGCCATGGGGTGCGATCCCGCGACGTGCTCGCCGAGGATCTCCGACACCATCGCCTGGCGCAGCCGCACTTCCCGGCGCTGTCGCTCCACCAGGCCCATGGCCGTGCCGTCCTCGATCCACAGGGTCGCGATCTCGGCGGGAAGGTTCGTGGCGCTCCAGCTCGTCACCCGCATGATGCTCGCGACGCGGATGGAATATTGCGGCGGCACCACGAGATAGCCGACCCGCAGCCCCGTCAGGACGGATTTGGTGAAGCTGGTGACGAAGAAGCCGAGGTCCGGCAGAAGGTCGGTGAAGGAAGGAAGCTTCGTCTCCAGGAGCGGCTTGTAGACCTCGTCCTCCACCACATAGATGCCGTAGCGGCGGGCGATCTCCGCGATCGCCTCCCGCCGCGCGGCGCCCATCACATGGCCGGTTGGATTGCCCAGGGACGGGATGAGCACCAGGGCCCGCACCCCGCCGGCCGCGCAGGCCTCCTCGAAGGCCTCGACGAGAATGCCCTCGCGGTCGGTCGGGAGGCCGCGCAGGGTGAAGCCCAGGACATTGGCAAGGCCGATGATTCCATGGTCCGTCAGGTCTTCGGTGAGAACGACGTCGCCGGTCTGGACAATGGCGGCGACCGCCAGGAAGAGGCCGTGGGCGGCGCCGTTCGTGATCAGAATCCGGTCCTGGGCGGCCTCGACGCCGAGGCCCTTCAGCCAGACCTGCGCGGCGGCCCGGTGACGCTCCAGCCCCGCAATGGGCCGGCAGGGACGCATGAAGGCGCTGTTGTCGCTGTGGGCGAGGCGCCTCATGACCGCGCGGGAGGCGTCCTCGTGGGCCTCCGTATAGATCGCCCGGATGATGGACAGGTCGACGACCGCGCCGGGATCCCGGTCGAGCATGAACCGGTCAGCCCTCTCCGTCACCCGGCTCCGCACGAACGTTCCCCGGCCCACCTCGCCCCGCAGGTAGCCGCGCCGCTCCGCCTCCTGATAGCTGAGGCTCACGGTCTGCACGGACACCCCGAGCTTCTGGGCAAGGTCCCTGTGCGTCGGCATGCGGGCATGGGCCGGCAGGATGCCCGCATCGATATCCGCTATGATCTGCTCGGTGAGGAGTTTGTGCTTCGTGACGCCCTTCCGCTTGGTGAGGGTAGGTTGCCAGTCCGCGACCCGCACCTCTTCGTGCCGGGCAAAAGCGTTTTGGTCATCAAGAAGGCGAGGCAGCTCGCGCATGGGATTGTCTCGAATGATTGTAATGGATAAGCCTTATATTGTACTGGAACTTCGAGAAAGCCATGAACCTCGACAAAATCGACTTGAAGATCCTCGCCGCCCTTCAGAAGGACGGGCGGATGACCAAGATTCGGCTCGCTGAAGCCGTTAATCTGTCTCCCACCGCATGCTGGGAGCGGCTGAGCCGTCTGGAGAAGAGTGGCGTGATTGCCGGGTACACCGCGCGCATCAACCCGGATAAACTCTCCCGTCGGACTGCTGTCCTTGTCGAGATCATGCTGAAGAGCCACCAGCAGTCCGACTTCGATCGCTTCGAGGAGGCGATCCTCAAGGAGCCGGCGATCGTGTCCTGTGACGCGACCGGAGGCGGCGTAGACTATATTCTCAAGATCGTCGCCGAAGATATCGACGCCTATCAGAGGCTGATCGACAAGCTGTTGCGGCTTGACCTCGGAATCGAGCGGTATTTCACTTACGTCATAACAAAGAACGTGAAGACTGCTGATCCGCTTCCAGCTCTCACCATAGAGGATGTGGCATAACCAAAACCCGCTGCCGCACCCCATTTGTGCAGACAAAGACGCCTCTCTCGAGAAACGGTGTCAAATCAGAAGGAAACGCCATGGCCAAGAACACGATATGCCTCTGGTTCGACAAGGACGCCGAGGATGCCGCCCGCTTCTATGCCGAAGTCTTTCCCGACAGCGCCGTGGGTGCGGTTTACCGCGCCCCCAGTGACTTTCCGTCCGGTAAGGAGGGCGATGTGTTGATGGTCGAGTTCACCGTGGCGGGCGTGGCCTGCATCGGTCTCAACGGAGGACCCACGTTCAAGCATAATGAAGCGTTCTCGTTTCAGATCGCCACCGAGGACCAGGAGGAGACTGACCGCTATTGGAATGCCATCGTCGGCAATGGCGGACAGGAGAGCGCGTGTGGTTGGTGCAAGGACAGATGGGGCGTGTCCTGGCAGATCACGCCACGCGTGCTGATGGAAGCGATGGCAGCCGGCGGCGAGGAAGCTAAGCGCGCGTTCGCTGCCATGATGGAGATGACGAAGATCGACGTTGCTGCGATTGAGGCGGCGCGGCGTGGTTGAGTCTCCAACCTTGCAGTCGATCATTATCCGCTGACGCAAGTGCCGGAAGGATCGCGTCTCGGAGGAGCACGTTTGGTTCTGTCGCCGCTCAATGCCTTGCTCCGCAGGGGCTGAAGCCGGGCTGCCTCTCATGGCTATTGGCGAGGCTCGAACACGAATTCCTGTTTTGGGCCGGTGACGCTGCCAGGAACGGTGAGGGTCATTCTGGGTCCGTCGGCCCCGCCTCGGAAGCTGATCGTCACCCCGTAGGCCTCCGAGAAGAACGACAGCGGCGGGTCGTGCATCACATATGCGGTCGTCTCGCCACTATCGGCACGCGGCCGCAACTCCGAGCTAAGCTCGCCCGCATCAAGCGCAAGGCGGTCGCCTCTGAGCGATATGATTGCCTCCCCGAGCTTTTCGTTGCGGTAGCGGCCCAGATACGGCGCAACCGCCACAGGATCGACCTTGCCCAACTGGAGGTGTGGCTGGGTCGTCTCCAGCTGCGCGGCCTGTGCCGTCAGTTGCGCATCGAATTCGGCGGGCCGGTCGAAGAGAAGCTCAAAGAGCCTGAATGCGATGGCATGTTGGAAAGCGAGGGGGATGGGCGAGAGGGAGAGCGCGTTGGAGAGGATCACGATCCCCAGATCGGCCTCCGGCAGGAAGGCGATTTCAGCGGTGAAACCTGTGGTGCCACCGGCATGACTGAGGACACGCAGGCCGCGATATGTCCCGGTCAGCCAGCCGAGTCCGTAATCCGTCATGATCGCGGCCATCTCGGGTGGTCCGCCGTAAAGATTCGGCACCGACACGCGCGGTATCCAGGTTGCCTCCAGGTTTCCGGCCGAAACGATACGTGTGCCGTCGGGGGCGACACCGCGGGCCAGTATGGTCTGGAGATAGCGCACCATGTCTCGCGCATTCGACCAGAGTCCTCCAGCGGGTCGGTAGGGCAGCAAGCTGCGCTCAACCGAAAGCGGGAGCGGACGCAGCGTGCCGGAGAGATCGACCGCGTGTGGCAGCGCAAAGTCGCCTTTTGCCAGAACGGCATCGGGATCGAACGTCGAATGCGACATGCCGATGGGATCGAGGATCCGCTTTCGCAGTGCCGCGTCATAGGCCGGTCCGAGATTGCCCGCGCCGCTGCCGCCGTCAGCAACGCCAAGAGCGAAGCCGCCGCTTGCAACGAGAAGATTGTTGTAGATGAACTTTTCCCCGTACCGTGCAGTCGGAGTAACGTCATTCAGGGCGGTGACGACGGTTTCGGGAGACAAGCGGCCACTCGCGAAAGTGGACTCGATGTTCAGGCCGGGAACTCCCGAGCAGTTGCAGAATGCGTCCCGGATGGTCAGCCTTTGGGTGAGCGCCGGATCCCTGACGGCAAAGCTGGGGAGCAGGTCGATCAGGCGGGTGTCCCAGTCCAGGTGGCCGTGATCGACCAACGCGGCGGCCAGCATCGTCGTCATCGACTTCGTAATCGAGCCGATCATCATCATGGTGTCAGGCGTGACCGGCTGCGGCGTGCCGATCTCTCTCACGCCGAAGCCGTTGAGGTAGACGACCTCGCCGTTCTGCACCACCCCGACGGCGGCGCCAGGCACGCCAAAGCGGTCCAGTGCGGCAGCGACATAGGCCTCAAAGGCGGCCCGGCGTTTCCCGGTCAGCGGCAGCGGCATGGTACCGTTCAGATCGGTGCGTGAAGCAACCGATGGTCCGGACTGGGCTGCGGCAGATTCGGCACCATAGGCAGATGCTCCCACAATGTAGCAAGACATCATGATAATGAGGGCGAGGATCGGCAAGTGAAGGGTGCTCCTCCCCCTCAACGCAAAGGCATGCTCTTGCGATCCCGGGTGACCTGGTCATGTGTTTCTACGCGGAACAGAAGCAACGGTAAGCCTGCGGATATCGGCGTCTCGTGTTGGGGACACATTCGGGTGCGTTCCGAAAGCCTCGCATCCCCCGTGCAGGAAAGGCAGGTCCACGGGTTTGTAGCGCTTTGGGTGAGTAGCAAAGCGATTTCGTTTCCGGTGCGGGCTTGGCCTTTAGCTCGGTTCTCCCGGCTCATTTCCGAGATGAAGTGTACAGTCCTTGCTTATTCCGATCCGAGCGGTGGGCCCGTGAAGCGCAGCCTGTGCCGGGCTGCGGCAGCGGCGATCTGTTCCATGTCGTCCGGGATACGGGACCCACCTTGCGCCATTTCTGCGAAGAAGTTCTCGAACCCGCCAGGAGTGTGAATGGGGAGATGACGGCTGAGTTGGCGCCCCAAGACACGGAAGGTGTGCTCCCGGCCGCGGGGTACGAAGATGGCATTGCCGGCTTTCTTTGCAATGATTTGACCGTCTAGCCAGAACTCGTACTCGCCGGTCAGGATGACAAAGATCTCATCCTCTTGCTCGTGAATGTGACGTGGAGGACCGCTGCCCACAGGGTTCAGACTGTCGACGACAGAGATTGCGCCATCGGTTGCGGCGGCGGGGAGGATCGTCTTGTAGCGGACGCCTTGCCACTCGATCACGCCAGGACCTGTCAGCTCCGTCAGCATCGTATCCCCCTATTGCTCATCGGGAGAGTCCTGTGGGGCCGAGTTTACATGGATTGTGGGTCGTCAGGAACAGTCGATTCGCCGCTCAGGCGGTCATCCCGCTTCCCTCGTGTCCAAGTCTTCCATGGCGGCACGCAACCTGTCAGCAGCCGAATTCAAGGCTTGTGCGAGATCCAGCCCAGTATATGGCTTGACCAGCAGCACCGCGCTCTCAAGCCCTGAGTCGACAGACAACGCCTCGTCACCTGTCGCGAATACCACTCCAAGGCCGGGACGGATCTCCAAGGCACGCTGGGCCAATTCGACACCAGACACGCCGGGAAGTCCGACATCCGTGACGAGAACATCGACGGCCTCGGCTGCCATCAGTCTCAGAGCCGAAGCTGCGTCCGCAGCCTGGAGCACTGTATGCCGGAGCTCTGAGAGCATGTCGGCGGAGCTGCTCCGGATCAAATCGTCATCCTCGACAAGCAGCACGGTCAATGGGGTGAACCCGTTTGCCTCCACAGGTGCCAACCCGTTCAGCGCCCCGGCCGGGGCAGGGTCTTTGGACGGTGAGGCCGCAGCCTGATTGCGCTGCTGCTGGTTGGCGATGACGTGGCGGACCTTCCGCGCCAAGTCGTCCCGTGTATACGGCTTCGGCAGCAGTTCCACGCCCGGATCGAGGCGCCCGCCATGGACGATGGCATTCTCCGTATATCCGGACGTGAACAGCACTGCGATGTGAGGCAGGCGTGCCCGTGCCTTGCGCGCGAGTTCGGGACTGCGGAGCGGGCCGGGCATGACCACGTCGGTGAACAGGAGGTCGATGTCGATTCCGCTATCGATGACGGTCAAGGCGCTTGCCGCGTCACGGGCCTTGAGCACGCGATAGCCAAGGTCGGAGAGGAGCGAGACTGCGGTTTCCCGCACGTCGTCGTCATCCTCGACCACAAGGATCGTCTCGCTCCCGCCGCGCACAGGCACGGTGCGAAGGTCGGTCAGCATGTCTTCCTGCTCGTGGACGCGCGGCAGGTAGATCTTCACTGTCGTGCCCTGGCCGACCTCGCTGTAGATTTTGATGTGTCCGCCGGACTGTCTGACGAAGCCATAGACCATCGACAGGCCCAGACCCGTCCCCTTACCCTCCGGTTTGGTGCTGAAGAAGGGCTCGAACACGCGCTCCAGGAGTTCGGGTGGAATGCCGCTTCCGGTGTCGGTGACTGCCAGCATCACGTATTGCCCACCCGCGACATCATGTTGATGGGCATACCGATCATCGAGCAGGGCATTGCCCGCCTCGATCGTCAGGCGTCCGTGACCGTTCATGGCATCGCGGGCGTTGATCGCCAGGTTCAGAATGGCATTCTCGATCTGGCCTGGATCGACCTGGGTGTTCCATAGCCCGCCAGAAACCACGGTCTCGATTTCGATCTCCTCGCCGAGTGCCCGGCGCAGCATGTCGTCCATGCCCTTGATGAAGCGGCCGATATTCACGACCTTGGGCTCCAGCGGCTGGCGCCGGCCGAAGGCCAGAAGTTGGGAGGCCAGCTTGGAGCCGCGGGAGACACCTGCGAGGGCATTCTGTACCCGCGCTTCCGCCCGCTCATTGCCGGCAATGTCCTTCGCGAGAAGCTGCAGATTGCCACTGATGACCTGAAGCAGATTGTTGAAGTCATGCGCCACTCCGCCGGTGAGCTGGCCCAGTGCCTCCATCTTCTGTGCGCTGCGCAGATGCTCCTCGAACTGCTTGCGCTCCGTGATGTCGCGGCCCGCGGCGTAGAACTGGTCGCCTTCAGGAACGCAGTACCAGCTGTACCAGCGGTACGAGCCGTTCCGGGCCCGCATGCGCATGTCGAAGTCGCGGATGGTCTGGCCCGCCCTCAGCTGCTCAAACTGGGACTGCGTCTCGGCGAGATCGTCCGGATGGGCCAGGACATCGAAGCGCGCTCCGATGAGCTCCGTCGGCTCATAGCCGAGCGCTTCGGACCATGCTGGGTTGACGCTGCGGTAGATGCCGTCGAGGCCGCAGAGCAGGAACAGATCCTGGCTCATGCGCCAGACGAGGTCGCGCTCGAGGGTACGATCCCGGATCTTCAGTTCCAGCGTCTCATTCAGCTGCCGCAGGGCATTTTCGGCCCGCATCTGGTGCGTGACGTCATGGCCTTCTGCGAAGATGCCGGAAATGGACCCATCGACCTCGACGATCGGCTGATAGATCAGGTTGACGTATCGCTTTTCGCGTGGTGCCCCCGGCTCCCGTTGCAGGTCGACGGGCACGTTCCGGCCGATGAAGGGCTCGCCCGTGCGGTAGACCTCGTCCAGGATCTCGAAGAAGCCCTGGCCCTCGATCTCCGGCAAGGCTTGGCGGGCTGGAAGGCCCGTGAGATCGCGGTGCCCGACCAATTGCTGATAGGCCTCGTTCATGAACTCGAAGACGAGGTCCGGCCCCTGCAGGACGCACATGAAGCTGGGGGCCCGCTGGAACAGGGCCCGGAGCCGGTCACGTTCGGCAGTCCTGAGCTCGACTTCGGTGGCCAGACGCGCATTGACTTCCTCCAGCGCCCTGGCCGCCTGCTGGCGCAGCGCAAGCGCCTCGGCCAGGGCTGCCGCACGGCGGTGTTCCGCCTCGAAGGCATCGGCGCTGGCCAGACCGGACGAGATTTGGCCGGCAAGCAGCTTCAGGAAGCCGAGATAATCGGCATCGAACAGCCGGTGCGGGTTGAGGCCGACCACCATGGCGCCGATAGGAGCCTCGCCTCCTTGCCCGATGAGGGGCACAACCACCGCCTGATCCGGCGGACGGTCCCAGGCGCCGGTGGGCAGGTCCGCGAGCCCGGAGAGGTCGACGATGGCGTCGGTCCTGTCGAGCGGCCAAAGGCCAGAGCCGGAGCGATCCAGACGTTCGGGTGCTGCGGGATGGTGTTCCGGGAAACCAGTGGCAAAGGCGAGGCGGGCGGTGCCGTCGTCGTCGAACAGATAGGTCAGGGCGAAGGGAAGATCCTTCGGGTTCTCTGACAGACCGGCCCGCGCCGCTTTCAGGACCGCCTCGCGGCTATCAGCGGTGGCCAGACCGCTGGCGAGCACGCGCAGCGAGCCGAGGCGCCGTTCGCTGATGACACGGTCGGTATCCTCCGTGACCGCACACAGAACGCCACCGACCCGGCCATCGTCATCCAGCACCGGGCTGTAGGAGAAGGTGTGATAGGTCTCCTCAGGGTAGCCATGGCGTTCCAGGATCAGCAGCAGGGCGCGGTCGAAGGTGGCCTCACCGTGCTCGTAGACCTTGCGCAGGCGTGGCCCGACATCGTGCCAGATCTCGGCCCAGAGGTCGCGCGTCGGCTTTGCCAGCCCGTCCGGGTGCTTGAGGCCGAGGGTAGGGCGGTATGCATCGTTGTAGAGAAAGGCGATCTCAGGTCCCCAGCCGAGCCACATCTCGAAGCGTGAGGTGAGCAGGATCCGGATCGCAACCTTGAGCGCCTCGGGCCAAAGCTCCGGTGGTCCCAGAGCAGTCCGGCTCCAGTCCTTTGCCCGCATCAGGGTCGCCATTTCGCCATTGCCGACGAAGATTTCTGGGGTTCCGGATGTAGGCTTTGACAACGACAGAGTCTCCCTTCGGGCCGCGTGCGGTAGGCGGGTATAGGCGCGGTTGGTCGCCCTTACCAGTGCCAGACCGATAGCCGCGACGCTTCCGCGCGTGCGGAGCGGATATGTTCCTGTTCCGGAAAAAGGGAAGGGCGGCGTTTGCAGCCGTCCTAGTGTGACGCTGCGGTTGAGGTGATATCAGAGCGCTGTGGCAGGCAGACCTGGATCCAGGAATGGCTCGACCGAGTTCCATGTTCGGCTGGCCTCGACAACGGCCGTTTCCAGATCCACCCGCAGGAGCTCATTGTGCAACCACCATTCAACAGCCAAGCCACACGCGCCGGATCCAGCACGCGGGCTTTGCTTGCTTCTGGGCTGTTAATCTTCGCTCCGGTCTGCGGATCCGCGCAACCGGCCGCCGCTCCGGAGCAAGGGTCTTGTGCCGTCAGTGAAGCTCGCCCGCTTGTAGGGCAGCCGTATTCGCCTGAACTGGCCGAGCAGGCTCGCCGCGCAACCGGCACACGGGAAGTCCGGAAGATCGAGCCGGGAGGCGCTTACACGATGGAACTCGATCCGGATCGCTTGAACATCGAGGTGGACCGTCGCGGGGTCGTAACAGGCCTCCGCTGTGGGTGACGCTTCCAGCGAGGCTTGGACTGTGCCTCCGGCTCGGCCGCCAGGATATTGGAGGACACGCTTTTCGGGAGATTGCCCGATGTTGCGTCGATCATCTTGGAGGCCGGTAGCCGAAAAGTGGCGTGCGGCCCCTCATCCAGTTCCGCACGGGAGCGGAAACTTTGACGGCAGCCAGACGACGGAAATGTATGTTGAAAGCGGCGCGTTCCACCCGCGCTACGGATGGCAACTTTGGCCGGTAGTGTCGGCCAAAAGGAACGGATCCGCCGTTGTGATACGGCGTGGCCATTCCCATCTTTTTCATGAATGGAGAAGCCGCTTACCCCGACCCACCGCCTCCACGAATCAGCGATGATCGCCGCGGACGGCAGTCTGCGACGCGTAGGCGTCGAGGTGGAGTTCCTCGGCCCCAGCGCCAGCGTCGCGGCCGCCGCTCTCGTGCGGGATCTGGGCGGGGCTGCCGAAATTGAGGACCCCCACGCGATCAGGATCCATGGCACCCGCCTGGGCACCCTGTCAGTCGAGTTGGATCTGCGACACAGCCATCCCACCCGCCATCCGAGCCTCGATATGGGGCTCGGCCATCACGGCACCGCCATCCTGGGAACCCTCGTCTCGCCCTTTGTCCCGCGGGAGCTCATCACTGCGCCTTTGCCCGTCACCCAAATCGGCCTCGTGGACGAGGCCCTTGCAAGCCTGAGGTCCGTGGGAGCGCGGGGGCGCGGCGTCGTACTCCTGAATTCGCTCAGCCTGCACTTCAATATCGATCCGCCGAACCTTGACGCCCGAACACTGACGGCCTTCCTGAAGGCTTTCCTGTGCATTGGCGACGAACTCAGGCGAGAGACGGCCCGCGGCAGTCTGCGGCTGGCGCTGGCGCTTCCGCCCGACTATCCGCAAAGCTACAAGGAGCGCGTGCTCGCTCCGGACTATTGGCCGGACTTGGCGGACTTCACGACGGACTATCTTGCGGCAAACCCGACCCGCCAGCGCGCTTTGGACCTGCTGCCGCTGCTCGCCTTCCTGAATGAGACGCAGGTGCGTCTGGCTCTTCCGAGGGAGAAGATCGGCCCACGACCGGTTTTTCACTACCGGTTGACCCACGCCCATCTGAGCGATCCGAACTGGAGCATCCTCCCGGATTGGGACGGTTGGCTCAAGGTGGAGCGTCTCGCAGCCGGACTGACAGGCGGCGCAGTGAATCCGCAGGAAGTCGCCTGACCCGCGACGAGAGGTGGCACGAGGCCTTCATTGTCTCCGGTACAGCCAGAGCGTCACCGGCGCGAGCAGGGCCGTCAGGACAGCCGGGGCGAGGAGTGCAAGCGCGATCTCGTCCAGGGTTGCTCGACCGCCCATCAGGCCACGGATGGCGCTGGTCATGAGCGATACCGGGTTCACCTCCACGAAAGCACGCAGCCAGTCCGGCATGGTCGCCGGATCGACCATGATGTTCGAGGCAAAGACGAGCGGGAAGAGAAACGTGAAACCGAGCGTCATCACCGTCGTCGGCGTGCGGATGAGAAGGCCGAGCACGATGAAGACCCAGCCGAAGCCGAAGCCAGTGGCGACCAGGAGTGCGAAGGCCGCAACAATGCCCAGAATGCCGGCTTCGGGCCGATAGCCCAGGATGAGCCCGATGGTCAGGATGATCGCACCGGCGATGAGATGGCGCAGGACGTCCCCGACCATCAGGCCCGCGAATGGTGCGAGCGGCCAGATCGGCAGTGACCGGAAACGGTCGAACAGTCCCTTGCCGAGATCGGTCGAGAGATTCATGCCGGAATAGACTGCGTTGAAAGAGACGGTCTGAACAAGGATCCCCGGCAGGAAGAACTGGAGATATTCGCGCGGCGAGCCCGCCAATGCCCCTCCGAACACAAAGGTGAAGAGCAGCGTGAACATGATGGGCGTCATGACGAGGTCGAACAGCTGCTCGGGCACATGCCGAAACTTCAGAACTGCACGCCAGCCGAATACGAGCGCGTTCGAGAGGGGCGAGGGGGCAGGCGGCCGCGCAACCGGTTCAAAACGACGGGCAAGTGTGCCGACAGGCGGTGTGATGTTCATCGGATGCCTCCTTCATTCTTTGCAGCGGCCGCACCCGTCAGGGCGAAGAACACCTCGTCGAGGCTGGGGCTCCCCATCGCGAAATCCGCTACTTCGAAACCGTCCGTGAGCAGGCTGGCGAGGGCTTCGTTCGCCTGTGCCGGGGTGGCAGCACGGATGGACAGCCGTGTTCCTTCGGGGTCCCTTTGAACTCTGCCGCCAAGCCGAGCTTCGAGGAGGCGTGCAGCGATCTCGATCCTCGCTGGATCGGTCAACGTGACATGGAGGGTGCCCGACCCGGTGGCGGCCTTCAGCTCGCGGCTGGTACCTTCGGCAATCTTGCGACCATGATCGATGACGGCGATGCGGTCCGCGAGCTGGTCGGCCTCTTCCAGATATTGCGTGGTCAGGAGGATGGTCACGCCCGCGCCGACGAGGTCGCGGATCATCCGCCAGACACCTTGGCGCGCGACAGGATCCAGTCCGGTGGTCGGCTCATCCAGAAACAGCAGGCCCGGTGTCACGATCAATGAGGCGGCGATGTCGAGCCTGCGCCGCATGCCGCCGGAATAGGTCTTCACCTGCTTGTGGGCGGCGTCGGAGAGATCGAAGGCATCGAGGAGGTCATCCGCGCGGTCTTTCGCCTTTCGTCCGCGAAAGCCCCACAAGCGCGCCAGGAGAAGCAGGTTTTCGCGCGCCGTCAGGTCCTCATCGAGCGAAGCGAACTGGCCGGTCATGGCGATCGCTCCGCGCACCTTTTGCGGCTCGGTGATGAGATCATAGCCCATGACGCTGGCGCGTCCCGCATCTGGTACGGTCAGGGTTGCAAGCATGCGCATCAGGGTCGTCTTGCCGGCACCGTTCGGTCCAAGGATGGCAAAGATCGTGCCGCATTCGACGTTAAGGTCTATTCCGTCCACCGCACGCACGTCGCCAAAGCGCTTGACGAGGCCGTGGGCGCTTACGGCGAGCGAAGGGCCGTCCACTCCGGTCCTTGGGATGGTTCGGTCCGGCGCATGGTCGGTCATGACGATCCTCCCCCAAGCCGGCCCTTGTCGGGTCGGTCCCGCATAGGCTTTTGCGATGACTGGCGTGGTTAGGGCACCTGCCTATAGGTCCAGAATGGATCGATAGTGGGGCAGGTCCCGGCTGCGGCTTTCGCAGTCACGCCGTTTCGGCCTGCAACTGGCTCGGTCGTCTCTTGTCGGTTCAACCGCCGAGCTGGGTGACGTTGTACACGCCGAGGCCGCCGACAACGACGGCGACTAGGCTCATGAGAACCCGTTTGGGCAGCGTGCGGCTGAACCACCCGGCGAAAGGAGCGGCTAAGGCTCCACCGACGATCAGTCCGAGCACGACCTGTCCGTAGGTCGTGTGATCCAACGTGGCAAGAAAAGCGGCCGAGATGGCAGTGGTCACGAAGAACTCGCACGCGCTCGCCGAGCCGATGCTCTGGCGAGGGTGTTCGCCCTGGGCGATCAGGGAGGAGTTGACCATCGGACCCCAGCCGCCCCCGCCAATCGCATCGAGGAACCCACCGCCCAGTCCGACGGGGACGACATGGCGCGCCTTCCGGGACGCGTCCTGCCAGGAGAAAACGCGCCGGGCGATCAGGATCGCCATGCCCAGCAGGTAGAGGGTGACGAACACCTTCAGCGGCTGCTCCGGGAGGCCGGTGAGCACATAGGCCCCTAGCACGCCTCCGATCACCCCTGCGGGAGCGAGGCGGCGGACCATGCGCCAGTCCACATTCCGATGCCAGACATGGGATGCTCCGGCGAGCCCGGTCGTCGCGACTTCCGCCGTGTGAATGCTCGCGCTCGCGATAGCCGGAGGCGCCCCGGATGCCAGAAGGACGGAGGTCGCGATCAGGCCATAGGCCATGCCGAGGGCTCCGTCGACGAGCTGGGCGGCAAAGCCGAGCGCAATGTACAGCGGGAGGTCGTCACCGAGCATTCGCCGTCTCCCCGCTAGGTTCTTTCCAGGCCCGGTAACGGTTCGCCGAACAACGCGGGGTGGCCCAAGGCCGTTCCGGCGTCGTTTGCGGCCACTTGCCAGCGAACCCGCCTGCAGGCGCGGCGTTGTCCCCTGAAAGGCGCGGGACCGAGGCCAGACCGACGATCAGCGCAAATGTGCCCCATCAAAGAAGCCGCCCTGCCTATGAGGGTGCGCGGGTTGGAGGCATCAACCCTGACTCGAAGCAAGCACATGGAGGCAGCATGTTCTTTGTCGTGAGCGGAAAGGGGCGCAACGGCGACGTTGTGGTCACCTGCGACAGCGCCGCTGCAGCGCTGGAGAAGGCCCACCAGCTGGATACGAAAGGCGTCACCGACATCCTCATCACGGATGCGGACGGGCTGCAGCATGCTCCGGCCGAGTTCGACCGGCTCTACGTCGCACAATCTCCATAAGGTGGAGGCTCCGTCACGACCGAGACGGATCAGGTTCGCGCTCTTGGCAAACCAGCCGCCCATAAGGCGGCGAGGGCGCGCCTTGCATCGAGCGCTCCTCAGGCCGTTCAGAATATGCGGCGGGAATCTCATCAGGCAAGGCGAAACACGGTTTCCGGAAAAGCAAACATGTACGGTCGCTGATACGTTATTGCCGTCTCGGCACTGATTGGACCCACCCGGAACGAAAATGCACGAGAGGAATTCCTAGGTGGACGGCTCGCTGGCAGCGTGGCTAAGTTGGCGACATGCCTTCCTTGTCCCTGATTTCCATGACCGCATTTCCTTTTGACTTGGATGATGAAACCCTTCGCTGTCTGGCGGAGTCCCTCATGGAGAGCGGTCAAGCGATCTCCCTCTACGATGCCGAGGATCGCCTGCGGTTCGCCAACAGGACCTATCGGGACCTGTTCATGGGCGACTACGAGGGGCCCTTCACGTTCACCGACATCCTGCGGCATGCGGACAGGCATGGTCTGGGAGTTCGCATCGATGACGATATCGAGTCCTTCATAGCCCGGACCTTGTCTCGGCGGCGAAGTGAGCGCCGAAAGTCCTTCGAGACGGATCTGGTCAACGGACGCTGGTTCTGGATGGACCATACCATTCTGCCGAATGGCTGGGTGTTGTCGGTCGGAGCCGACATCACCGCCCTGAAGCACAATGAGAAGTCCCTGCGGCAGGCCCATGAGGAGGCCCTTGTGGCCTCGCAGACGGATCAGCTCACAGGGTTGCCGAACCGCCGCCGCATCCTGGGACTGCTCGACGAGGCGCTCGCCGGGAAGCAGGCCGCAGAGACCGGTCTTTGCATCGCCGTGATCGATCTGGATCACTTCAAGTCCGTCAACGATGCACATGGGCACGAGGCGGGCGATGCCGTGCTTGAACATTTCGCACGGTCCTGCCGGGAGAGGGTGCGGGCACAGGATCACCTAGGCCGCACGGGCGGGGAAGAGTTCCTGCTGCTTCTGCCGGAGGTTCGCCTGAACGAAGCCGTGCGGATTGTGGACCGGATCCGGGAGGGCTTCCCTACGGCAGCCGTGGAACACAGCGGGCTCAGACTGGCTTGCACCTTCAGCGCAGGCGTCACCGAAGCTCTGCCGGACGACGATTGCAGCTCCATACTCCGCCGCGCCGACCGAGCCCTGTATACCGCCAAGGAAGAGGGCCGGAACCGGACCCGGATCTGCGTTGAGAGCGAATGCTGAGGACGCCCATCTGCGGCGTTTCCCGGACGCTGAGACTGATAGAGGTCGCGATCAAAGCCTTTCGCCAAGATGAGGGTGCTTCGATCACTGTGAGTGGGTATGCTCCAGCAAATGGATGAAGTTCGGCCTGTTCCTGGCCTCCTGATGTGCGGGTAACCGACAGATACCCTGGCTTCCAAGGCCCCTAGTGCACATCTGTCTCGCTGTGAGTGGGGGCGGACCTAAAGGGACCGTTCGCCTCTGGGTTGTCACAAAGCTGCATAATATGGATGTGCAAGCTGAGCGGAAGACCTCCGTAGCAGAGGGCCAAGAACAACAATGATCTCGTAACGCTCCATCAATGATGCCGATCAGGAGGGTCGCATGCGTTGTGTCCGCTCTATCCGCGTTCTTGGCGTACTCTCTTTCTACCTGGCTCTCATGAATTTGGTCCACGCACAGGGTGTCCCCGCGCAGGCACCGCCCGTGACGGTTGCGAAGCCTGTGGTCAAGGATATCGTCGAACAGACCGATTTCATCGGCCGGTTCGAGGCCACGGAACAGGTCGACATCCGCTCACGGGTTTCCGGCTATCTCGACAAGGTCCACTTCCAGGATGGAACCTTCGTCAAGGCAGGAGACCTCCTGTTCACCATCGACCAACGGCATTATCAAAACGCCCTCCAGCAAGCAGAGGCGGCAGTGACATCCTCGCGGGTGCGGCTGGAGTTCGCTCAGAGCGACCTCGACCGGGCCGAACAACTGCGCCGTTCCGGCAACATTCCCGATCAGCTCTATGACCAACGCCGCCAGGCATACCTGACTTCGAAAGCTGAACTCGATCGATCGGAGGCCGCCTTGCGGCAGGCGAAACTCGATCTGGAATTTACCGAGATAAGATCTCCCTTGTCCGGGAAGATCTCCCGCAAGCTCGTCTCCGAGGGAAACCTCGTCAATGCCAACGAGACAGTTCTGACGAACGTTCTATCCCTTGATCCGATCCACTTCTATTTCGATATCGACGAGCGCTCCTATCTCGCCCTCTCGCGCCAGGAGCATGGAGGAACGAGGGCATCGACCCAGGACGAGCCCAACGAAGTTGTGCTTACGCTCACCGACGTGCGCCTTGGCCAGCGTAAAGGGCAACTCGACTTCGTCGACAACCGGCTGGACGCGGCCAGCGGCACGATGCGGGCCCGTGCGGTTTTCGAGAACAAGGACTTCTTTTTGACTCCAGGCCTCTTCGGCCGCGTCACGGTTGGTGCCTCGGATCCATACAAGGGCATTCTCCTGCCCGACGAGGCCATCGGCAGCGATCAGGACCGGCGTGTCGTTTACGTTGTCGGCGAGAACAACGTGGTCAATCTCAAGCCGGTCCGCATCGGGCCGAGGATCGACGGCTATCGGGTCATCAGGGACGGGCTGACCGGCGATGAAACGCTCGTCGTGAACGGTCTTGTCCGGGTGCGGCCAGGCATGCCGATCACCCCGCAGATGACGACGCTTCCTCCCACGCGGGAACGGAACGGCACCTGACCTGATCCAACGCGACGGGATCCCCCATGCGCTTTGCTCATTTCTTCGTTGACCGGCCCATCTTTGCGACCGTCCTGTCGCTCGTCTTCCTGATCGTCGGCGGGATTGCCTATACCATTCTGCCGGTGGCTCAGTATCCGGACATCACGCCACCGACTGTCGTGGTCAGGGCCAGCTATCCCGGAGCCGACGCTCAAACCGTCGCCGCCACCGTCGCGACACCGCTTGAGCAACAGGTCAATGGTGTCGAGGACATGCTTTACATGTCCTCCTATTCCACTGGTGATGGCTCCATGGCCCTGACGATCACGTTCAGGCCCGGCACCGATCTCGACAAGGCCCAGGTGCTTGTCCAGAACCGGGTTGCCATAGCGACGCCGCGCCTGCCCGAAGAGGTTCGACGTTTAGGCGTCACCACGCTGAAGAGCTCACCCGACCTCATGATGGTCGTGCACATGCTCTCGCCCGACAATTCCTATGACCAGCTCTATATCTCGAACTATGCCCGCAACTACGTCCGCGACATTCTCCTGCGCCTCGACGGCGTCGGCGACATCGTCATTTTCGGAGAGCGCCTGTACGCGCTGAGGATCTGGCTCGATCCGGAGAAGCTCGCGGCTTACGGCCTGACCTCCAGCGACGTTGTTCGGGCCATCCAGGACCAGAACGTTCAGGTTTCGGGCGGTGCGCTCGGGCAGGAGCCTACACCGACGGATGCGGCGTTTCAGCTGACTGTCACGACGCAGGGCCGCTTCGAGGATCCCCGACAGTTCCGCGCCATCGTCGTGCAGGCAACCCCGGAAGGGCGCCTGGTCAGGTTGCAGGATGTCGCTCGGATCGAGCTTGGCGCTCAGGAATATGTGACGAACTCCTACCTCAACGGGAAGCCTGCGGTTGCCCTTGGGATTTTTCAACGGCCCGGCACGAACGCGCTCGCCGCGTCCGATCGTATCATAGAGACGATGGAGGAGCTGAAAGGCAATTTCCCGCCGGGGATCGCATACCAGATCATCTACAATCCTACGGAGTTCATCGCCGCCAGCGTCAACGAAGTCTATAAGACCCTGTTCGAGGCGACGGCGCTCGTTGTCCTCGTGGTGATCGTCTTCCTGCAGAACTGGCGCACGGCCATCATCCCAATCATCGCGATTCCCGTGTCCCTGGTCGGGACCTTTGCAGCGATGGCGGCGCTCGGCTTCTCGCTGAATACCTTGACCCTTTTCGGCATGGTCCTTGCCATCGGCATTGTGGTGGATGATGCCATCGTGGTGGTCGAGAACGTGGAACGGAACATCGCCCTTGGCCTGTCCCCGAGGGACGCCGCTCACACGACGATGGACGAGGTTGGGACGGCCCTAGTCGCTATCGCCCTCGTCCTGGTGGCCGTGTTCGTTCCCACCGCGTTCATTCCCGGCATTTCCGGGCAATTCTATCGACAGTTTGCACTGACCATTGCCGTCTCGACAGTGATCTCGGCCTTCAACTCCCTGACGCTGTCGCCGGCCCTGGCCGCATGGCTTCTGAAACCGCATAACCACGAGCCATCCAGGAATCTGCTTGTCCGGGCCGGAAAATCCCTGGCAAACGGATTTAACAGGGGGTTCGACTGGACCTCTCACGGCTATGCTCGGCTGGTCGGCGCGGTCATACGACACCGCCTGATCGTACTTCCAATCTACGTGGGTTTGCTGGCCGGCACTGTCTGGATCGCCAATCACGTGCCGCGCGGGTTCATTCCAACGCTCGATCAGGGCTACGCCATCGTGGTGGTCCAGTTGCCGGATGGGTCCTCCTTGTCGCGCACCAACGCGGTGGTCGAGCGGGCGTCCAGGCTCATCGAGGAGACGCCGGGTATCGAGAATGCGGTCGCCTTCGCGGGATTTTCTGGCGCCACCTTCACCAACGCGACCAATGCCGCGGCCATCTTCACCCCGTTCAAGCCGTTCGAGGAGCGGATCAGATCCGGAGATACGGCAACGAAGATCATAGGCGATCTCTTCGCGCGCATGCAGCAGATCGAGGAGGCCTTCATCATCGCGATCCCGCCGCCGCCTGTGCAGGGTCTCGGCAATGCCGGAGGATTCAAGCTCCAGCTCCAGAACCGGGTCAGCGACGACGTCCGCGGCATCCTTGCCCTTGCCTATGACATCATGGGGCAGGCACGCCAGAATCCGAACCTCGTCGGAGTCTTCACGACTTTCTCGGCCAATTCGCCTCAGGTCTACCTGGAGATCGACCGCCAGAAGGCCAGCATCCTGAATGTGCCGATTCCCAATATCTTCGAGACGCTGCGGATCAATCTCGGCACGGCCTATGTGAACGACTTCAATGCGTTCGGCCGGGTCTATCAGGTACGCGCGCAGGCCGACCAGCGCTTCCGGGTCGACCAGGAAGACATCAACCGGCTGAGGGTTCGGTCCTCGACAGGAGCTCTCGTCCCATTGGGGACCCTCGTCGAAATGCGGGAAGTGTCGGGGCCCGATCTCGTTCAGCGCTACAACATGTTTACATCTGTTGCTCTCCAGGGCGATGCGGCTCCAAGCGTCTCGTCGGGTCAAGCCCTCGACACCATGGAGAACCTCGTCCGGCAAAACCTTTCGCCAGGAATGGGCTTCGAGTGGACGGAGCTGGCCTTTCAGGAGCGGCAGACCGGAAACATGGCGCTGTATATCTTTGCCCTATCGGTTCTCTTCGTGTTTCTCGTGCTTGCGGCTCAGTACGAGAGCTGGTCGCTGCCGCTGGCGATCATCCTGATCGTTCCGATGAGCGTCCTCTCCGCCTTGTTCGGCGTCATGATGCGGGGGCAGGACAACAATATCCTGACGCAGATCGGTCTGGTCGTTCTCGTCGGACTGGCCGCCAAGAACGCCATTCTGATCGTCGAGTTCGCCCGGCAGGCGGAGTTCGACGGGAAGACGCCGGCAGAGGCTGTCCTCGAGGCCTGCCGGTTGAGGCTGCGCCCCATTCTGATGACGGCCTTTGCGTTTATCCTCGGCGTGCTGCCGCTCGTGATCGCGACCGGGCCGGGGGCCGAGATGCGGCAGGCCCTCGGGACGGCGGTCTTCTTTGGAATGATCGGGGTAACGTTCTTCGGGTTGTTCCTGACGCCCGTCTTCTATGTCACCCTGCGAATGCTGGTCCTGCGGCTGTGGAGGCGTCGACGGGAGGCGCATCTCACGGCTCGTGAGACCCCGGCTGAATAGGTGAGGGCAGGCAGGCCCCCGATCCGGGTGCCCCGACAAGATGGGTTGCTCCGACGGACTCCTACCCGGCGTGGAGAAACATGATGGATCAAGCCAGGACCGCCAGTATTGCGCGGTGGGCCACGGAGGCCGGGCTGAGCGGAATGTCGGAACCGGACATTCTGCACGGCTTCTGTCGACAACTGGTTGCGGCCGGACTGCCCCTGACGCGCGCCAATATGATCATCGACACCCTTCATCCCGTCTGGGAGGGGCGTGCCTTCCGGTGGCGGCTCAATCAGACGGAGGTCGATCCCGTCGTCGAGTATGGCCGTACCAATGAAGGGGAGGCGGCCGCCAGCTGGCAGCGCAGCACCTATTATCATCTCTTCATCAGCGGGGCAGAAGAGCTCCGGCGCCGGATCGGCCCCGAGCATCCGGCCGATTTCTCTGTCCTCGAGGAGCTGCGTGCGGAGGGACAAACGGATTATATCGCTCTGGTTCACCGCTTTGGAGCGGAAGGGACGATCGGCGAGATGGATTGCGTCTATTCGTCATGGATGACGGACGCACCGCATGGATTTTCCGATGCCCAGCTGGCTCTCCTGCGCGAGCTTGCTCGTCCGCTTGCCCTTGCCATTAAATGTGCCTCTCTCTCCCGGATCGCCGAGACACTTGTCACGACCTATCTCGGCCGGGATGCTGGCCGGATGGTCCTGAGCGGACGGATCGCGAGGGGCGTGACCGATCGAATCCAGGCCGTTCTGTGGTTCAGCGACCTGCACGGCTTCACCCGCATCACCGATGAAGCCGCCCCCGAGCAAATCATTCCCTTTCTGAACGATTATGCGGAGGCCATTATCTCAGCGATCCATCAGGCTGGCGGTGATGTCCTGAAACTGATCGGTGACGGAACCCTCGCCATATTCAAGGCGGACAGCGCGGATCAGGCGTGCCGCTGCGCGCTTCAGGCCGAAGCCCTGATGCGGTCCCAGATCAGCAGGCTCAACGAGGACCGCCTCTCGAGGCACCTGCCGATCACGCACGCCTATCTCGGGCTGCATATCGGTGAAGTGTTTTATGGCAATATCGGCAGCGAGGAGCGGCTGGACTTCACCGTGGTTGGGCCCGCCGTGAACGAGGTCAGCCGCATCGCTGCGCTCTGCCGCTCGGTCGAGAGAGAGATTCTCGTCTCCTCGGCATTCTTCGGGGCGGCCTCCGCGAAGGATCGGGCGGGACTCGTCTCCGTCGGACGGTACGCCCTCAGGGGTGTCAGCCGCCCACAGGAACTCTTCACTCTCGATCCTGAGATCGTCGCCCGCTAGCCGTGTGCTTGTCGGCTCCGATCGGGGACTGAAGATACTTTGACTTCGTGTCCCTGCCAAAAAAGTACAGATCAGGCTCAGCAAATGCCGTAGTCGCGTCCCGGTCGCTATCGTAGGCTTTCGGCACCTCATTGTCGTGCGACGAGGTCGAACACACATGGCGGCTTCAGGTTCGAAACCGGGCTATGACTTCATTATCGCGGGGGGCGGCTCCTCGGGATGCGTCGCCGCGACGCGGCTCGTTCGCGATTTTGGTTTCCGCGTGCTTCTCATCGAGCGAGGGCCGGCTAGGACGGCCGCCATCATGCGCATGCCTGCCGGCTACATGAAGTACCTCGCGCGGGACGATTTCCTTGAGATGCACAGAACTGTGCCTCAACAGCGCCTCGGTGGTCGGGCCCCCATCGTGCCTCAGGCAAGGGTTCTCGGTGGCGGCAGCGCGGTGAACGCCATGGTTTACATGCGCGGCCAACGGGAGGATTACGACGGCTGGAACAGCTATCTCGGCGAGGGGGCTGGCTGGTCGTACGACGACGTGCTTCCGCATTTCAAAGCCTTGGAGCGGAACACGAAGTTCAACAACGCCTATCATGGGATCGACGGTGACCTGCTCGTGTCGGACCCGGGCAATCTCTGCGACACAACCCTGGACTTCATCCTGACGGCGCAGGAGCTGGGACACCCCTACAATCCCGATTTCAATGGCGAACGCCAGTCCGGCGTCGGCGTCATGCAGCACACGATGGGTCCTGCGGCCAACGGGAGGATCGTTCGCTGTGATGCGGTGAGGGCATTCCTCTCCCAGATCATGCAGGATCCCCGTTTGACGGTTGTGACGGAAGCTCTTGTGACGCGGATCCTGATCGAATCCGGCCGCGCCGTCGGGGTGGAATACAGCGTCAAGGGACAACCCGTTCGGGCCTATGCGGAACGGGAGGTGCTCGTGGCTGCGGGCACATACAACACGGCAAAGCTGCTCATGCTGTCGGGTCTCGGCCCGGCCGATCATCTGAAGGAGCACGGTATTCCCGTTGCCGTCGACCTGCCTGGTGTCGGGGCGAACCTGCAGGACCATCACGAAGTTCCGGTCATTGCCTCCACGAACCGGCCAAGTGGATATTTCCGGCAGGACAGGGGCTGGCGGATGGTGTGGAACGGCCTTCAATACATTCTGTTCGGCACAGGGCCCGTGACGACGACAGGGATTGAAGCCTGCCTGTTTTACGATCCGGATGGCGGTGAGCGGCCCACCATTCAGTTGTATTGCGCACCGATCGTTTATCTGGACCGGGACGTCTCCAGCGCGAAACCCACCTTCGGGGTTACGCTGACCTCGTGCCTGCTTCGGCCCAAGGCGCGAGGTACTGTCCGGCTGCGCTCTTCCAACCCTGCCGATATGCCGGTCGTCGATGCAAATTTCTTCGGGCATCCTGACGACCTGCGCCTGACCTTGGCCTCGCTTCGCTTCGGCCGCCGGCTTCTCGCAACCAAGCCGATCGGCGCGAAAATTGCCAGGGAACTGCTGCCCGGGGTTGAGAACGAAAGCGAGGACAGCCTCGTTCAGTATTGCGGGAAGACCGTCAAAACCAACTATCACCCTTCCGGGTCTGCCCGGATGGGACCGGATGACGATCCCCTGGCCGTGCTCGACAGCCGCATGCGGGTTCGTGGTGTTCAGGGCCTCAGGGTGATCGACTGCTCTGCTATACCGTTTATCCCATCCGCCAACACGAACGCCGCCGCCATGATGCTAGGCCACCGTGCGGCCGAGTTCGTCGCAAGCCCGAGCGTGGAGCCGGCCAAGGCTCGACACTACGAGATCTCCTCCTAGAAATGATTGAGGTTCAGAGTTTTAGCTGGATCTGTGTGTATTCGCCTGAAGTCAAAAATAAGTGATGCGTACAATGACACAACAATAACCGCCATCAGGCGGGGTCACGAGGAAACGACTTGTTGCACCATGGAGGGCGGCGAGAATGGAACGTAAATCGGTCCCTGTATATGAGGTCATCGTCTTTCCACCTTCCGCTTCGTTCCGTTGGAACGTGCATGATTACCCTCATCACCTTGCCAAGTGGCACTATCATGTCGAGTATGAACTGCACCTCATCCAGAATTCATCCGGCACCATGATGATCGGGGACTATGTCGGTCCCTTCGAGCCTGAATGCCTCGTCCTGACTGGACCAAACCTGCCGCACAATTGGCTGAGCGATACGGGAAGCCTGCTCATTCCGAACCGGGACATGCTGATTCAGTTCAGCCCCGATTGTGCAGAGCGCATCTGCACCAACTTCCCTGAATTCGAGGAGATCCGGCAGCTTTTCACGGAGGCTGCCTTCGGCCTGCTCTTCTCAGGGGACACGGCGCGGCAGGGGGCTTCCCTGCTCCGGCAGGTTGGCACCGCCCAAGGGGCGCAGCGGATGATCCTTTTCCTGGAACTCCTTGCAACATTGGCGAAGAAGCCCTCCGAGCGTAAGACCCTGTCCCACCGGGCTCCCGCGGCGACCATCCCGTCGCGTCCTTCGGAGAAGGCGGAACGGGCCATCAACTACATTCACAACAACTATTTCTCGGATATTCGCCTGACGGATGTTGCGCAGCTCTGTGGCATGGAGCCCAGCGCCTTCTCGCGGTTCTTCAAGAAGAAGACGGGCCATACCTTTGCGAAATACGTCAATCAGACGCGCATCTATTCGGCCTGCACGCTTCTGGCGCACACGGACCGGCCCGTCACCGAAATCTGCTTCGATGTCGGCTTCAACAATATCGCGAACTTCAATCGCCAATTCATCAAGTTCTGCGAGCAGACACCCTCCGCCTATCGGCGGACGGCGCGCCGCTGCACCACGCCGGCATTGAATCCGGAAATATTCTCCTTGCCCGCCAGATACGGATCTCATCCCGGCATGGACAAAAAAGTACAAGTCCTGAGGAGCGGAGGCGTGGAAGTTCTGGCGAGCGCTTAATAGGATTTCCTGGAGGCTGCATGAAATTGTCATGCCGCTTCCAGGATGAAAATTCAGGTTGAGCTTCTCTCATTTGCTCATCCTGAACCTGACAGAACAATACAGTCTGCCCTGAAACAGGGCGACGAAGTTTCTTTTCTCAGGCATGAGACGCGCAGTCTTTCCTGAGAGTGGGGTCGGGAAGGAAAACGCCATGTATCACTTCAAGGGACTGATAGCCTCGGCATTCGCCGCGGCACTTCTCTCAAGCACCTCGCCGGCTCTCGCCGACTTCTGGTCGGACGCGGCAAAAGGGCTGGAGGGCACAACCATCCGCGGCATCTCCGAGAGTACGCCGCCGTCCAACTATGCCAAGGATGTGCTGGCTCCCGCCTTTACGAAGGCGACAGGCATCAAGGTTGAGTTCGAGGCGACGTCCTGGGACCAGATGTACGATAAGGCGATCAAGGACATGGAGGCCAATACGGGCATCTATGACTTCGTCTATATCGAGCAGGACATCATCTACAGCTATCTCGCCCGCAACTTCCTGGTCGATATCACCGCGGCTCTGAATGAGAGTCCCAATCTCAAGTCGCCGGATTTCGACGTCACGAAGTTCACGAGCTTCGCCGACAACTTCAAGAATGAAAAGGGAGATCTGTTCGGCGTTCCCATGGAGGCCTTCATCAAGGTCTACCTGTATCGGAAGGACCTATTCGAGGATCCTAAGATCAAGGAGGCCTACAAGGCGAAATACGGAACGGATCTTGCCCCTGCCAAGGATCACAAGGAGTACCGCCAGATCGCCGAGTTCTTTACCGAATGGGGAAAGGCGAACGGGCAGGAGGTGTTTGGAACTACCGTTCAGGCGGCTTCAGGACATCCCGCTTCGGTGTACGAGGTGGTTGAAAGCATCTTCCCGACCTTCGGCGTCTATAACTGGGGTATCGACACCAAGACCTATGGGGCCTCGGTCGCCAATGGCGGCCGTATGAACAGCCCCGAGGCGAAGGCAGCGCTGAACTGGTGGATCGGCAACCTTGCCTATGCCCCACCGGAATCAACATCCAGCACCTGGGATGAGGTTGCGGCGACCTTTGCCGCCGGCCGGGCGGCGCAAGGGCTGGTCTATGGCGAGAACGCGGCCTGGATCGCAACCGATCCGAATAAGTCGACGGTGGTCGGGAAGGTCGGCGTGGCCCTTCCGCCCGTGCAGCCGGGCGTAATGGAGCAGGCGTCATCGGGCGAAGGCTACATCGGATATTACGACGGCGGCGCCTTCGGCATCCCGCACTCTTCGAAGAACAAGAAGGCCGCGCTGCTCTGGCTGCAATTCATCGGACAGGATTCCGTCCAGGCGGACTGGGCGCTCGCCGGAGCGCGCATCACGCACAAGGCGACCTATGACGACCCGAAGGTGCAGGAGCAGGACAAGAAGGTCGATGGCTACTACACGCTGATGCGGGAGAAGGGTCCGCTGTTCCGTGGCGCTCCTCCATTCCCGTTCCACAACCAGGTCCGTGAAGCGATCGCGCCCTTCTTTTATCAGGCGATCACGGGTGAACTGAAGCCTGACGAGGCGCTCGACAAGGCCGCGGCGGCTGCCGACGCAGAACTGAAGAACCTCGGCTACCGCAAGTAAAGTGCCCGACCTCCCGGGCTAACGAGACCACCGTGCTCCGGCACGGTGGTCTGATCCAGAGCATCGGTCGGTAGGAGCATCATGATGCGTTCCAGTTCGGTGGGATGGCTGTTTCTCGCGCCGACCCTCCTCATACTGTTCATTTTCGGCGTCGTGCCATTCCTCTATGTTCTCGTCATCGGGTTCATGCAGTGGAACAGCTTCGCGGCGAACCCGGATATGCAGTTCGTCTGGGCCGAGAACTTCCGGCGCCTGGTCTTCGACGATCAGTTTCTCTATTCCCTGTGGCTGACGCTCAAGTTCGCGTTCTTCGCGGTCGTCAGCGAGATCATACTCGGCTACTTCCTGGCTCAGCTGTTCATGAAGGATTTTCCGGGCAAGGGGCTCTTTCGCACCATCCATACCCTGCCGCTTGTGATCGCCCCGATCGCCGTCGGTGCCACGTGGCGTCTTTTGATGGTCCCAGGGCTTGGCCCCTTGCCCTATTACATGAACCGATGGTTCGGGTACGAGCTCAACATCAGCCGCTATATCGACCAGGCCTTCTTCACGACGGTGGTCATGGACATTTGGCACTGGACGCCGCTCGTCACGCTGACATTGCTTGCGGCGTTGTCATCCTTGCCGAAGGAGCCGTTCGAGCAGGCGCAGATCGACGGAGCTAACCGCTTCCAGATCTTCTGGCATATCACCCTTCCCCTGCTGAAGCCTGCCATTCTCGCAACCGTGTTCATTCGCATGATGGATGCCCTGCGCACGGTCGACGAGGTCTGGATGCTGACCGGCGGCGGGCCGGGCGCGGCCACCCGGTATATCGGGCTTCACATCTGGCGGGTCGTTTTTCCGAAGACCGATTACGGCTACGGATCGGCGATGTCGCTGATCACCCTCTATCTGACCATCGTCATGTGCTGGATGCTCTATGCGGGCCTCGTGGCGCGGCGCGATCTGAAAAGGGCGGAATGATGCGTCATCTGCGAAAACGGGCCTCTGGTTTGCTGGGTCCGATCCTGTTCTGGACGCTCTCCAGCATCGTCACCTTGCTGCCGATCTACTGGATGTTCGCAGTCTCGGCGAAGAGCCGTGTTCAGCTGTTCGGAAGCCCGAGCTTCGTCATTTCGAGCTTCTTTGCAGAGAACTACACGAGCACTTTGAACGATCCGACCTTCCAGCGGTACATGTACAACTCCGTCGTGGTGGCAACGTCGAATGCGCTTCTCGTCACCGTCCTGGCTCTGTTCGCGACCTATGCGCTGTCGCGATACAAGCTGCCGGGCAAGGAGAACCTGTTCTTCTGGACCATCACGAACCGCATGGCGCCTCCGGCAGTGTTCCTGCTTCCGCTGTTCCTGCTCTACACACAGGTCTTCGTCGTGGCGGACGTGAAGCTGTTCGACACCAAGATCGGCCTGATCCTCCTGTACTGCGTGTTCAATTTGCCATTCGCGATCTGGACCTTGAGAGGGGTGATAGACGGCATCCCGAAGGAGCTCGACGAGGCTGCCTTCGTGGACGGGGCCAATACTTGGCAGGTCCTGACCAAGGTGATCCTGCCCCTGGCCAAGCCAGGCCTTGCAGTGACCGGTATCCTCACCTGGGTCTTCGCCTGGAACGAGTACCTGTTCGCAGCAACGCTGACCAGCGTTCATGCGCGTACCATCACCACTGGCTTGGCTGAGTTCGTGACCGTGACCGGAACGAACTGGGGCAGGATGGCCGCGACGGCGATGCTGACACTGATACCGGCTCTTCTCGTCCTCGGGCTGGCGCAGCGCCACATCGTGGCGGGGCTTACTTTCGGTGCAGTGAAGGAGTGATGGATGAGCGACGATGACGATGTCCCCGTCGTGGAACGCCGGGGCTTTCTTCCGATCGAGACGAATGCGTTTGACCGGGTCTTCATAGCGATCCTTCTGTTTGTTGCCCTGCACTTGTTGTGGATGCGCTTTCTCGAGGCCGATCTTCCGCTCGTCATCGCTACCGTTCTGTCGCTGATCCTGGGCGCCATCATTGTCGCGCGCGGTTAGGAGGAGCTTCGATGAAGGCACTTGTTCTTGAGGAAAAAGGTAAGCTCGCCCTTCGTGATTATGCCGTGGAAGAGGAACTGGGCCCTCGCGATGTCCGCATTCAGGTGAAGGTGGTTGGCGTCTGCGGCAGCGACGTTCATTATTATACGCATGGGGCGATCGGCCCGTTCGTCGTCCGCGAGCCGATGATCCTCGGCCATGAGGCGGCGGGCGTCGTCATCGAGGTTGGCACCGCGGTTCACGAGTTCAAGGTGGGGGATCGGGTCTGCATGGAACCCGGTGTCCCTGATCCGACGAGCCGTGCGACCCGTCTTGGTCTCTACAATCTCGACCCCGCGGTCAGGTTTTGGGCCACGCCCCCGATCCATGGTGTCCTGAGGCCCAGCGTCGTCCATCCGGCCGATTTCACATTCAAGCTGCCCGACAATGTGTCCTTCGAGGCCGCGGCCATGGTCGAGCCCCTGGCCGTCGGCGTTCATGCTGCGGTCAAGGCCCGGGTCAAGCCGGGTGACATTGCAGTCGTCATGGGAGCCGGGCCGATCGGCCTCGTCACGGTTCTGGCTGCGCTCGCCGCCGGCTGCGCCCGGGTCATCGTCAGTGATGTCGACGACGACAAGCTCGCCATTGCCGCGAAACTGGGACCGGTGGAGGGAGTCAACATCCGCAGCCGCGATCTGGCCGAAGTGGTGCGCGCTGAAACCGACGGATGGGGGGCTGACATCGTTTTCGAGTGCTCCGGCAACGAGAAGGCCGCAGCCGAGGTGTTCGATCCGCTCTGTCCGGGCGGCTGCGTCGTCTATGTCGGCATTCCGCTGGGGCCGATCGCCTATGATGTTGCCAAGGCACAGGTCAAGGAGGCCCGTGTCGAGCATGTGTTCCGCTATGCCCATGTCTTTCCACGGTGCATTGCCATGCTCGCATCCGGTGCGATCGACGTGGGCCCGCTGATCACCCGCACGTTTCCCTTCTCGAGAAGCGTCGAAGCCTTCGAATATGCCGCCTCAGCACCGAAGGGGGAGGTCAAAATCCAGATCGATATGCAGGATCAGGTCTGACGGGAGGAAATATGGCGCCGGTTTCGGTCGCGAATGTCAGGAAGCGTTATGGCTCTGCGGAGGTCATCCACGGCGTTTCGGTGGACATCGATGACGGTGAATTCGTCATCCTTGTGGGTCCGTCCGGGTGCGGGAAGTCGACACTTCTCAGGATGATCGCCGGCCTTGAGGAGATTTCCTCCGGCGATGTCAGGATCGGCGGAAAAATCGTGAACGACAAGCCGCCCAAGGACCGGGATATCGCGATGGTGTTCCAGAACTACGCGCTTTATCCCCACATGACGGTCTACGACAACATGGGCTTCTCGCTCCGGCTGAAAGGCCGGCCGAAATCCGAGATCGACGCGAATGTCAGGCGGGCGGCGGCGATCCTCGACCTCGACAAGCTGCTCGACCGCTACCCACGCCAGCTCTCCGGCGGGCAGCGCCAGCGCGTCGCCATGGGCCGCGCCATCGTGCGCGATCCGCAGGTATTCCTGTTCGACGAGCCGCTCTCCAATCTCGACGCCAAGCTGCGCGTCCAGATGCGTGTCGAGATCAAGGAACTGCACCAGCGTCTCAGGACGACGACGATCTACGTCACCCACGACCAGATCGAGGCCATGACCATGGCCGACAGGATCGTTGTGATGCATGACGGCGTGGTGGAACAGATCGGTGCGCCCCTGGAGCTGTACGATCGCCCCAAGAACCTTTTCGTCGCTGGTTTCATTGGATCGCCCTCAATGAACTTCATCGAGGGTCAGGTTTCAGCTGTCGACGGCCGTCCTCAAGTGACGACCTCGGACGGGATCGTTCTGCCGATCGCCGTTCCGCCCACGCAGCTCCGACATGGGCAGAGGGTCATCTACGGCATACGGCCGGAGCACGTCGCCTTGGGGGAGGGGGGGCAGACGGCCTCCGTTTCCGTGATCGAGCCGACCGGGTCGGAGACCCAGGCCTTCATGAGGCTGGGATCCAACCCTTTGGTGGGCGTCTTTCGGGAGCGCATTGCATTGCGCCCAGGCGAGCGGCTGGGCATTCGCCTCGATCCCGAGAGGGCACATCTCTTCGACAAGGAAACGGGGCAGAGGCTGTCTTGAGGCGGATACGCCTCGATTTCCAATAGATATCTTCGTGAGCGAGGAACGGCACGATGGAATTCGAAGGCAAGAGCATTCTGTTGACGGGAGCCGGTAAGGGTATCGGCCGGGCGACCGCAAAGATGCTGGCGGAGCGCGGCGCTCATGTGGTGGCGATGACCCGCACCAGGGAGGATCTCGACACTCTTGAAGGCGAGATCGGCTGCCGCTCCATTGTCGTTGATCTCGCCAACGCGGAAGCCACGCGGGAAGCCGCTCGTGCGGCGCTGCCGGTCGACTATCTGGTGAATTGCGCGGGAACGACAGCGCTTGACCCCTTCCTCGACGTCAGCGTGGAGACGTTCGACTGGATCCATGCCGTCAACACGCGCGCTCCGATGATCGTCGCGCAGGAATATGCTCGGGATCGCATTGCGCGAGGACTGCCAGGTGCAATCGTAAACGTCTCCTCGGTTTCGTCCTTCATTGGTTTCGCCGATCACGCGGCCTATTGCGCGTCCAAAGGGGCTCTCGATGCCCTGACGCGCGTAATGGCCCACGAACTCGGGCGTCATGGGATCCGCGTGAATGCCATCAATCCGACGGTCACGCTCACGCCGATGGCAACGAAGGCCTGGAGCGATCCCGTCAAGGCTGAGAGAATGCTTTCACGCATTCCCCTGGGTCGCTTCGCCGAACCTGAGGACATCGCCGAAGTCATCCTCTTCCTTCTGAGCGACCGGGCCGCCATGTTGAACGGGCTTGCCATGCCGGTTGATGGCGGGTTCATGATCAACTGATGCGGCGCGAGTCGTGTCAGGCGGGCGCCGGCTTCCTCCGAGGGTGGAGAACCGGCGTTCTTGTTCGATAGGTGCAGGTCTGATGGCTTTATCCCTTTCCCTTTCTACCCTTGCGGAGATCCCGGCAGCGGTCGCCCGTCCACGCTATGCCCGTGAGGTGCTGCGCCCCGGCATTCTGCATATTGGCGTCGGAAACTTTCACCGCGCCCACCAGGGGATCTATCTCGACGATCTTTTCAATACCGGAAGGGATCTCGATTGGGCCATTATCGGCGCCGGCGTGCGTTCCGGAGACGCCGCCATGCGGCGCGCTCTCGAGCCGCAGGACTGGCTCACCACCGTGGTGGAACTGGAGCCCGGGGCCAACCGCGCCCGCATTTCCGGATCCATGATCGGGTTCGTTCCCGTGAGGGAAGATGGCTTGGCCATCGTCGAGGCGCTCGACGATCCTGCGATCAGGGTCGTCTCCCTGACCGTGACGGAGGGTGGCTATTGCATTGATCCGGCGACGGGGAGCTTCAACCCGGAGCACCCGGAAATCCGCCACGACGCCTCTCACCTCGACGCCCCTCGCGGCGTGTTCGGCGTGTTGCTGGCCGCTCTGAAAAGACGTCGCGATCGGATGATGGCTCCTTTCACGATCATGTCCTGCGACAACATCCCTCATAATGGGCAGGTGGCCATGGAAGCCGTCGCAGGCCTCGCGGACCTGATCGATCCGGCACTCGCGAGCTACGTAAGGGAGAACGTGGCGTTTCCGAACAGCATGGTCGATCGCATCACGCCCGCCACGACCGATCGGGAGCGCGCAATCCTGGAGGAGCGATACGGGATCAGGGACAACTGGCCCGTTTTCTGCGAGCCCTTCCGTCAATGGGTGCTGGAGGACAGGTTTCCCTCGGGCCGGCCAGCACTGGAGGAGGTGGGCGTCACCTTCACGCCGCATGTGGCGGCTTACGAGCTGATGAAGCTTCGCATCCTCAATGGGGGGCACGCGGCGATTGCCTATCCCGCGTGCCTCCTCGGCATCCACTTCGTGCATGATGCGATGGCCGATCCGCTGATCCGCGGCTTTCTCGACAAGCTGGAAACGGAAGAGATCATTTCCCACGTGCCGCCCGTACCGGGCGTGAATCTCACCGGGTATTACCACCTCATTGCGGATCGGTTTTCCAATCCCGATGTCGGGGACACGATCCCGCGTCTCGCCCAGGACGGATCGAACCGCCAGCCGAAATTCATCCTTCCTTCGACCCGTGCGCGCCTGAAGGCGGGTGGCGATGTCACCGGACTTGCGCTGGAATCGGCCCTCTGGTGCCGCTACTGCGCGGCGACGACCGACGCGGGCGAGGCGATCTCTCTCAACGATCCCAATGCCGAACGGCTGACGGCTGCTGCCCTCGCAGCACGGGACGAGCCGGGCGCGTTCCTGAACCTGCGCGACATCTTTGGGGAACTCGCAGAGGCCCCACAGTTCACGGAACGGTTCGAGATGGCGCTCAGAAGCCTGTGGCGGGACGGCACCCGCACCACGCTGCAACGCTACCTGGAAGGCTCCCTTGCCTGACGGGCCGCGGGCGCCCAATTGGCGGGGATCGATGTCATGGAGGTTTCTTGCCAATGTTTATGGGTATCGATCTGGGCACCTCCAGCGTCAAGGTTCTTCTTGTCGACGATGCGGGCGCGCCTGTCGATGAGGCGGCTGTCCCGCTGACATTGTCGCGGCCGCGCCCCCTCTGGTCCGAACAGGATCCGCAAGACTGGTGGGACGCGACCTGTCAGGCCGTCGGCATTCTGAAGGGCCGGCGTTCGCTCGATGCCGTCGCAGGAATCGGATTGTCCGGGCAGATGCATGGCGCCGTTCTCCTCGACAGTGACGATCAGGTCCTGCGCCCTGCGATCCTCTGGAACGACGGGCGTGCGGGCGAGGAATGCCGGGAACTCGAACTGCGCGAACCTGCGAGTCGAGAGATCACCGGCAACCTGGCGATGCCAGGCTTCACGGCGCCCAAGCTCCTATGGGTCGCGAAGAACGAGCCGGATCTTTTCAAGCGCATCGCCCGTGTCCTGCTGCCAAAGGACTGGCTGCGCCTGAAACTGACCGGCGAGGCTGTCAGCGATCCATCCGATGCTGCCGGGACCCTCTGGCTGGATGTGGAGAAGCGGCAATGGTCGCCTGAGATGCTCGCAGCGACGGCGCTCGACGAGCGGCAAATGCCCCGTCTGGTGGAGGGAACCGAAGTATCGGGAAGGCTCACGGCTGAAGCCGCGGCTGCTCTCAGGCTCAGGTCCGGCATCCCAGTGGCCGGCGGCGGCGGCGACAACGCGGCAGGAGCGGTCGGGATCGGCGTCGTGCGGCCTGACAGGGCGTTCGTGTCGCTCGGCACATCCGGAGTGATCTTCGTCGCCGACAGCGTCCTGAAGAAGGATCCCGAGTGGGCGGTCCATGCCTTCTGCCATTGTATCCCCGGCATGTGGCATCGCATGGCCGTGATCCTGTCGGCGGCCGCCACGTTGTCGTTCACGGCCCGCCTGGCTGGCACCGACGAGGCATCGCTGCTCGCGGAAACGGAAGCGGCCGGCATTTTCCCTCGTGCGCACAGCCGCCTTGTCTTCCTGCCTTATCTTAGCGGCGAGCGCACACCTCATAACGATCCGACGGCTACGGGCGTTATCTTTGGCCTGGATGGAGCGACCACGCGCGCGGATCTCGGCCGTGCCGCTCTCGAAGGTGTTGCCTTTGCGCTGGCGGACGGCCTGGAGGCCCTGGAGGCCAAGGGGGGAGGGATCGGAACGCTGTCGGTCATCGGAGGCGGCGCTCGCTCGCGATTGTGGGGACGGATCCTGTCATCCGCTCTCCAGAGGCCTCTCACATATCATCGGGGTGGTGAATTGGGTCCCGCCCTCGGCGCTGCCCGCTTGGCCCGGATCGCGGCCGCAGGTGTCAGCGTTGACGAAGCCTGTCCTGCACCCGTTGTGTCTCACGTCATCGAGCCCGAAGCCGATCTGGCAGAGTCGCTCGCCACGCGACGCGCCTTGTTCCGCGACCTGTATTCCAGTCTGAAGCCAGCCTTCTCGGCGTCTGTTCCTATCAACCGATGAGGGCCCATCCGGCCCGGTATCATGCGGTCTCGGATTGTGCCGAGGCCGGCAGGAGAGGCGATTCGGCCACAGAAGGCGGCTTCCTGAGTGCCTGTTCGCGCGAGAAGATGAACAATCCCGCCCCGACGACGATGCCGATGCCGAAGAGCGCCATGGCATCGGGCCACTCGTCGAAGAAGAGCGCTCCGATGAGAAGCGCCCACAGGATCTGGCTGTATTGCGTCGCCCCCAGCCTGTCGGCCGGGGCATAGGTCGTTGCCACCACGAAGAGGGCTTGGGCCACGAAGGCGGTGGCGGCGAAGGCGAGGAGCAGCCCCCATTGCGCAGGCGTCGGCCATGCGAAGCCGGGGATCATGAGAATGCCGGCAATGAGCGTGGTGCCCAGGAACACGCTTCCGATCAGCGGGTAGCGCTTTTCCGCCGTGCCGATCATCCGTCCCATGATGACGCCGCCCGCGGCGCAGAGGGCGGTCGCGATCGCCAGCAGGTGGCCGAGCTGAAACTCCCTGAAACCGGGGCGAACGATGATGAGAACGCCGATGAAGGCCGCGCAGACGGCCAAGCCCCGCCGCCACCGGACCTTTTCCTTCAGCACGAAGATCGACAGCACCGTCACGAGACTCGGCATCAGGAAGAGGAGGGCAAACGCCTCCGCGAAGGGGAGCCTGACGAAGGTCATGACGCTCAGCGGCGTCGTCGCCGAAATGAAGAAGACCCTGAGCGTCATCACCCAGGGACGCTTCCAGCGCACCAGATCCGAGAGCCTGTCGCCAGCCTTCATGAAGGCTGGCGAGAGCAGAAGGGGAATGAGATAGCCGAAGAAGGTGACCTCGAATGGGTCGAGATCGTGACCGATGGCCTTCACGACGGCATCGCCCCAGGCGAAGACGGCAAAGGCAAGGAAAGCGAGGACGATGCCTTTGACCATGCTGGAAAGTCTTCAAGGGATGGGAGGCTTGGCACGTTATACCGCGATCCCAAGCCTCGGGAATTGAATTTTAACGGGCGCTCAGCCGAGGGCGGCGGCGCTCCACCACGATCACCTTGGCGCCCTCGCCGCGGTCTAGAATCCTGTCCATCACGGGCGCCCGGAGCGTCTGCTTGGGCTTCGCCGATAGCTTGAGCACCTCGGGCCGGACCTTGTCCTCAGGCATACCGATGAGCTGGCTGGCGATCTCGATCTGGCATTCGATGTCGTCCGTCAGGCCCTGCGCGGCCGTGATGGCCTCTTCGAGGGTCGGGGGCTCCACGCGCGTCACCCGCTGCCCGTAGCGGTTCTGTGTCTTCTTCGTTCCAAGCATTCCGCTTCTCCTGGGCTCCCCCATAACGTATGGACCTCATGTTTGCGCAATGCGCATGCGTGACATCAGGAATGCATCCAGCGCAGGCTTTGTCTCGGTCGCATGGAATGGGCTGGAAAGAAGCCAGCGATCATGCTTCGAGAAACGCATTGGGCCGGGCAGTGTTTCGCGCGAAACGAAAGGAAAAGCGTCAATGGCGTTCACATCCAAAATCCTCCTCCTGGGCTCGGGCGAACTCGGCAAGGAATTCGTCATCTCGGCCAAGCGCTACGGATGCTACGTCGTTGCCTGCGACTCCTACGACCAGGCGCCGGCCATGCAGATGGCAGATGAGGCGGAGGTCTTCTCGATGCTCGACGCGGATGCGTTACGGAGGGCCATCGAGAAGCACAAGCCGGATCTGATCGTGCCGGAGATCGAGGCCATCCGCACCGAGGTGCTGCAGGAGTTCGAGGACAGGGGCTTTACCGTCGTGCCGTCGGCCCGCGCCGCCTCCCTGACCATGAACCGCGACCGAATACGTGAAGTCGCGGCGACCGAACTGGGCCTCCGGACATCAAAGTACCGCTATGCCGAAACTCTCGAAGAGGTGCGGGCGGCGGTGGCCCATACCGGTCTGCCCTGCGTGATCAAGCCCGTCATGTCATCCTCCGGCAAAGGCCAGAGCACCGTCCGTTCCACCGAAGAACTCGAACGGGCTTGGGATTACGCCGTCGCGAACATGCGTGGCGACAGGAAGAAAGTCATCGTCGAGGAATTCGTCGCGTTCGACTACGAGATTACGCTGCTCACCATCCGCTCGCGCGAAGGGGTGTCCTATTGCGCGCCCATCGGCCACCGGCAGGAGAGGGGCGATTACCAGGAATCGTGGCAGCCAACGCCGATGACCGACAAGCTCCTCGCCGACGCCCAGGAAATGGCACGGAAGGTTGTCGACAACCTGGGGGGCTACGGTATCTTCGGCGTCGAGTTCTTCGTCACCAGGGACGAGGTGGTCTTTTCGGAGCTCTCACCGCGTCCGCACGACACGGGGCTCGTGACGCTGCTTTCGCAGAATCTCTCGGAATTCGACCTTCATGCCCGCGCGGTGCTCGGCTTGCCGATCCCGCATATCCAGCTGCGCGGGCCGACAGCTTCCGCCGTCATCCTCGCGGACCGGGAATCCCGAGACTTTACCATCGAGGGGGTGAGGGATGCGCTCGCTCTCGGCTCCGACAGGAACGAGGTCGAGGTGCGCGTCTTCGGCAAGCCCACGACTCGCCCATATCGACGCATGGCAGTGGCGCTCGCCTCGGGCAGCACCACGGACGAGGCGCGGGAGATCGCGCGCCAAGCAGCGGCGCGGGTGCGGATCAGGTACGCGGAGTGAGGGCTCAGGCCGGTCGGCATTCCCGATCGAGCACCTCGGTGGTGAGGCGGTAGAAGTCTTCCGCCTTTCCATGGGTGGGGGCGATGCAGAGCACCCCGAGCTTTCCAAACTCTGAGAGGGCGCCAATAAGGTGAAACATCACACCCTGCTGGCTGGCGCCGTCGAAATGCAGCCCGTTCAGGGCGGCGATGTCGATGAGATCGGAGGGCAGAAGGCCGCGATAGGCGTCGGATTGCAGATTGTCCGATGCATAGTAGCACCGCGGGAAACCTGACGGCGTGAGAAACATGCCGGTCGTAGGGTCGTACTGTCCCTCCGTCAGGAACTCGAGCATGATGAAGGGGTGCGTGGTTCCGCCCCTTCGCAGGTTGATCTCGATGGCATAGTGGCGCCATTCATCGCCTTCCTTCACAGAGAGGAAGTCCACGGCGAAGCGCCCAAGCACGCCCTTGCTCGCCAGAACGCGCGCCGCCTTCAACCCGCTCTCCTGGATCTGGAGACGATAGGCCTCGTCGGCTGGAAAGAGGCAGCCGAGAAAGACCTGTCCGCTCTCGCCCCCAAGCACCTGATCGTGCGTCGAGACCGGTTCGAGCCTGCCAAGCGGATCGACACGAAACTGGGCGGAGGGAGATTGCTTCATCTCCCCCTCGATGAATTCCTCCACGATGCCGCCCATACCTGAGAGCTTCTCGGAAAACATCTCCCAAGTCATGTCCTTGGCTTCGAAGGCAAGGTCCGGAAGCCTCCCGTTGATCCAGGTCTTCAGTTCCTGGCCCTGGGGCGCGCTCTCATAGGAAAAGATCGCGTTGCCTTCGCCGGAGAACCCTTCGTCGAGCTTCACGACAGCCCGTCGGATATCGGGTCGGCGGGCCCTTAGCTCCACGAGTGCATCCGCGACCTCCTCGGCGCCGTGGAGATCCTCAAATCCTTCGGGCATATCGATCCCGGCCTCGCGGAAGATCCTGCGCGAGCCGCTCTTGGAGCCCCAATGGAGCAGGTCGGGATCGCAGCCGTAGATCGGCAGGTTCAGGCGCAAGGCGAGGGTGCGCTCCTGCTCAGTCACATTGAAACAGATCATGTAGGCCGTCTCAGGATCGGGGATCGCGGCTCGGATACGCCCGAGCAGACGAGGCCGCTCCAGAATCTTCGAAGTCAGGGAAACAGGTGATCCATCGTGACATGAGAGCAGCGTCAGGCGGCTGCGCGCATGCTGCGCGGGGATGCCGGGCAGAAGGTGCAGGTAGTAGTCGATGATGGATTCCGGGATCGGATAGCTCGACACATAGATCACCCGAGTACGCGGCATGCGCAGCAGCATGAGGTAGCACAGCATGCGCTCCTCATAGTGGTGAGCCCCCTGGATCCCGGCGAGGACCTCTTGGTCCATGCTCAGACTTGGGACGATCAGAACCGTCCGCGGGGCGTCATGCGCGGTGTAGGACCGGAAGTCCTGTGAGAGCTTTTCCTGGAGCGCCCTGAAATCGGCGGTCTCGCGAGGGCGCTTAGCGCTGCCAGTCGGAAGCAACAGATACTCGGGTTCCAATCAGTCCTCGCACGTTCGGCAATCAGGCGCACTGCTGCGTTACCCGGCAGCCCTGAACCGGAACGCCCTTAGCCAAGTTTTGTTGCAGCACAGAGAAACGATGAAACGAAATCTGGCGGAGGGACGAAACTGTCCTACATAAGGCAGAGCTCCATAGGGCCAAACTTCAAGGGGGCTGGCAGTTGACCGGCTTAACATATTGAAATCAATCAATTTTGAGGCACTGTTCAACGCCTCGCCGAACCCGTATATTCTATTGAATCCTTCGCTGGACATCATGGGAATGAACGACGCGTATCTGCGCGCGACCATGAGGACGCGGGAGGACCTTGTCGGACGCAACATGTTCGAAGCCTTCCCGAGCGATCCGGCCTCGGACGGGTATCAGCAATTGCGAGGCTCTTTTGAGCGCGTCATCCGTGAGAAGGTGACGGATCACCTCCCTCTGATCGAGTATGCCATCCCTCTGCCGGACGGGCAGGGATTCGAGGAGCGCTTCTGGAGCGCCACCCATACGCCGTTGTTCAATGAGGCTGGCGAGCTCATTTCCATTCTTCAGCATACGGTGGACGTCACAGAGCTTCACCAGCTCCGAAACTTCGCCAGGACCTCGGCTCTCCTGTCCGGGCCATCCGCGCTGATCGAAACGGACATGTTCCGACGCGCCCAAGCGGTACAGGAGGTGAATCAAACCCTGTCGCAGGAGCGTCAGCACCTGCAGGACCTGTTCGAGCAGGCGCCCGGTTTCATCGCCGCACTCAGCGGAACGGATCACGTGTTCACCATGGCCAACGCCGCCTACCGCCAGATGGTGGGGCGACACGATCTGATCGGGAAGTCTGTCGACGAGGCCTTGCCCGAGATCGTGGGGCAGGGCTTCCTCGACCTCCTGGATAATGTCTACCAGAGCGGCGAGCCGTTCATTGGCCGTGGAGTGCGTGTCTTCCTTCAGCAAAGCCCCGACGATCCGCTCGAGGAACATTTTCTCGATTTCGTGTACCAGCCCATCTTCACTCGGGAGGGCAGAGTTTCCGGCATCTTCGTGCAGGGCCACGACGTCACGGATCATCGACGCGCCGAGATCGCCCTGCGGGAGAGCGAGGAGCGCTTCCGCGCCATCGCCAACTCCATCGACCAGCTGATCTGGGCAACGCGGCCGGACGGCTTTCACGACTACTACAATCAGCGCTGGTATGAATATACCGGCGTTCCGGAGGGCTCGACGGACGGTCGCGCCTGGAATGGCATGTTCCATCCCGACGATCGGGAGCGGGCCTGGACGACGTGGCGTCGTTCCTTGGAGACCGGGGAGCCCTATCACATCGAGTATCGTCTGCGGCACCACTCGGGGCAGTATCGCTGGGTGTTGGGTCGGGCGCAGCCCGTCCGTGACGAGGAGGGCCGGATTACCCGCTGGTACGGAACCTGCACGGATATTCACGACCTCAAGCAGACCCAGGAAGCGTTGCGGGAGAGCCGGGAACGGGCGCTCCAGTCCGAGGAGGAGACCCGGCGCCTGGCGGCCATGCTGGCCGGGCGTGTGGCGGAACTCGACGCCGCCAACGAGGAGATCCAGCGCTTCGCCTATATCGTAAGCCACGACCTTCGCGCGCCGCTGGTGAATATCATGGGCTTCACAAGCGAGCTCGAGAACGGGTTCAAGGAAATTGAGGGCTTCTACCGAAAGGTCGCGGAAGAGCATCCATCCCTGATCACCCCCGACGCTCGTGCCGCCATCGAGACCGACCTCACGGAGGCGATCGGCTTCATCAGGTCGTCCACGATCAAGATGGACAAGCTGATCAACGCCATCCTCAAGCTCTCGAGGGAAGGTGGCAGGGTGCTGGTGCCCGAGCCGATCCGCATGAACCAGTTGCTCGAAGCCCAACGCAAAAGCCTGGCCCATCAGCTGCAGGAGAGGGGCACCGAGCTGATCCTCGAGGATGTCCCGGACATCACCAGCGACCGCCTCGCCGTCGAGCAGGTGTTCGGCAATCTGATCGACAACGCCGTGAAGTACCTCGACCCTGCGCGCCCGGGGCGGATCGTGGTGCGGGGCCGGGATCACGGCATGACCATCCGCTATGAGGTCGAGGACAACGGTCGCGGCATCGACGAGAAGGATTTCGAGAGGATTTTCGACCTCTTCAGGCGCTCAGGCAGTCAGGACCAGAAGGGCGAAGGAATTGGCCTTGCCCATGTGCGTGCTCTTGTGCGAAGGCTCGGGGGAACCATCACGGTCGCCTCGGCCCTCGGCAAAGGGTCCACCTTCACCGTGACATTACCCAAGCACATCAGCGTAAGTTCAGAGGCAGCGTAACATGCCACAGCAACAACCCGTGACCATCATCATGGTCGAAGACGACGAGGGCCATGCCCGGTTGATCGAAAAGAACATCCGGCGCGCAGGGGTCTGCAACGAGATTCGTGCCTTCGCGAACGGAACGGCGGCGCTCGAGCACCTTTTCAGCGACGATGTTCGTAGCAACGGTCCCTTCCTTGTGCTGCTCGACCTCAACCTGCCGGACATGAACGGCGTCGAGATCCTGGCCAAGCTCAAGGGCGACGAGGTCCTCAAACGGGCTCCCGTTGTGGTTCTGACCACCACTGACGATCAACGCGAGGTTCAGCGCTGCTACGACCTCGGCGCCAATGTCTACATCACGAAACCGGTCGAGTACGAGTCGTTCTCGCAGGCGATCCGACAGCTCGGGCTCTTTCTTTCGGTCATTCAGGTTCCGGAAACGCCGTGAGCCCGACGCAACCGATCCGCCTTCTCTATATCGATGACGATCCGGGCCTTGGCCGTTTGGTCGAGCGCTCGCTCGGTCGCCATGGTTTCAAGGTCGTCCACGCCCTGAGCGGTGACGAAGGTTTGCGGCAGCTCGCCGCCGAGTGCTTCGATGTGATCGCGCTCGACCATTTCATGCCGGTCCGGCAGGGCCTCGATGTTCTGGCGGACATTCAGGCTCTCGATGACCCGCCGCCCGTAATTTATGTGACCGGCGCGGACGAGGGCCGCATTGCCGTCGCGGCTCTCAAGGCTGGCGCCTCGGATTACGTGATCAAGGATGTGGCAGGAGCTTTCCTCGACCTGCTCCGTTCTTCGGCGGAACAGGCCCTCGAGGCCGCGCGCCTGCGGCGAGCCAAGGAAGCCGCCGAGCGGGAAATGCGTGAGGCTCGGGAGCGGGCCGAGATGCTTCTTCGCGAAGTCAACCACCGCGTTGCGAACAGCTTGCAGCTCGTCGCCTCGCTCGTGGCCATGCAGCAGCGCGCGGTTGCGGGCGATACGACGGCGCGAGATACCCTCGCCGAGACGCAGAGCCGCATCACGGCCATCGCCCAAATCCATCGGCGCCTCTACACGTCGAACGATGTCCGGTTCGTCGAGATGGACACCTATCTGGGAGGGCTCGTCGAAGAGTTGGAGGGCGCCATGCGCGCCGCGGGCCGCGAGCATAGGATTCAGCTCCGGGCCGAGGCGATCCCGGTTCCCACGGACAAGGCCGTTTCGGTCGGTGTGATCGTGACGGAACTCGTCACCAATGCCTTCAAGTATGCCTATCCGGAGGGCGCCAAGGGCGACATTCGCGTCGTGCTATCCTCGTCAGGCGAGCGGGTGCTTCTCTCGGTCGAGGATGACGGCGTCGGCTGGAAGGGAACCGGTGCGGTTCAGGGCAGCGGTCTCGGAACGAAGATCGTCAAGGCGATGGCGTCCAACCTGCAATCGGCGGTCGAGTTCGATCCGCAGTATGCGGGGACAAGGGCCGTTCTGTCGTTCTCGGTCTAGCGCATGAGACAGGTTCGATGGGCCCGCTCGCACTTCCTGGATTGGAGAGGTGCTTCAACCACCGGGACCCTCTCCACAAACCATTCTTCGTTACGATGTAACCATATGCCTATCTATCCCTGATCTTTCGATCGGGACCGGAGGAAACCCGTGCTCTGATCGCGCTGATGATCATGTTGAGCTCGCGCTGCAGGCGGTTCAGGCGGGAGAGGAGTTCCCCATCGTCCATGATCGGCAGATTTTGCAGGCGCTGCTCTGCTGGCACTTCCCCGATGAAACGACGGATTTCTTCCAATGTCGTGGGGCCGATATTGGGCACTGTCAGCCACTGCGCATCCGATTTGCTGGCGACTTCCCGGATGGTGGGGCATCGCCCTTGGAACTCCGCGAGAACTGCACCTCGTACTCGTCCTGAGCACTTCTCGATAGGAAATGGATCATCCAAACCCATCTCGTTTCCTCGCGTCCCGACAGGAGGGGTATTATCTACCAGCACTGGCCTATTCCCGCGTTAGCCCCCTATGGATTCACATGCGTATCTGTTGTGCTTGGAAAAGAGCAGAGTTCCTTAAGGTTATGTGAGCATGCGTACGGAGTAGCCAAATAGGCTCGTGTGGCGAGTCTATGGCAATGCTGTGGCTTTGTGCCCGAAATTCTTGACAATCCAGGCACAAAGACATGGTGGCGGGATCAGGCCGACTTTGGGGCGAGCATGTTGCCTGTTTGCTGGGCACGAATGTGCCACGAGAAAGCCTCCTCCAGGAGGTGGGGCGTGTGCCCTCCGCGCTGGAGGGCCCGGCGCAGATAGTCGGATGCGAGTTCGCGATAAGTCGGGTGGATGCAGTTTCGGATGATCGTCTCCGCCCGCTCTCGTGGTGCAAGCCCGCGCAGGTCCGCAAGACCGATCTCGGTCGCGATCACATCCACGTCGTGCTCATTGTGATCGACATGGGTCACCATGGGGACGACGCGCGACAGGGAGCCGTTCTTCGCGAGCGACTTCGTGACGAAGATCGCAAGATGGGCGTTGCGCGCAAAATCTCCCGACCCGCCGATGCCGTTCATCATGTGCGTGCCGTTGACGTGCGTGGAATTCACGTTGCCGTAGATGTCGCATTCAAGTGCGGTGTTGATGCCGATCACGCCCAGCCTGCGGATCACCTCGGGATGATTGCTGATTTCCTGCGGGCGCAGGATCACTTTGCGCTTGTAGCGGCCAATGTTCGGGATGATGCGATCATGGGCCTCCGGTCCTAACGTGATGGACGAGCCCGACGCGAAGGTGAGCTTGCCTGAATCGAACAGTTCGAAAGTACTGTCCTGCAGCACTTCACTGTACATCTTCAGGTCATGGAAGGGGCTCTGGATCAGCCCGTGAAGAACGGCGTTGGCGATGGAGCCGATTCCGGCCTGCAATGGGGCGAGCGTATTTCCAAGGCGCCCCTGGCGAACTTCATGCTGAAAGAACTCGATCAGATGGCTGGCGATGGCGGCGGTCTCGGAATCCGGCGCCTCGATCGTCGCGGCGCTGTCGGCCTTCTGAGTGACGACGATGGCCTCGATCTTGCTGGGGTCGACAGGAATGAAGGGCAGGCCTGCACGGCTCTCGGGCGAGACGACGGGGATCGGCTCGCGGGACGGGCGGCGGGTCGGAATGTAGATGTCGTGCAGCCCCTCCAGGGCCGACGGCTGAGCGAGGTTGATCTCCACGATCACCTTCTTAGCCAGGATTGCGAAGGTGGCACTGTTGCCGACCGAGGTGGTCGGGATGAGGCCGCCATCCGCCGTGATGGCCGAGACTTCGATCACGGCATAGTCGATGGGCCCCATCTGGCGGGAGCGAAGGAGTTCCACGGTCTCGGACAGGTGCTGATCGATGAACATCACCTCGCCTTTGTTGATGGCTGCGCGCAGGGTCGGGTCGGCCTGAAAGGGCAGGCGGCGCGCGAGCGCGCCGGCCTTGGCGAGCAGCTTGTCATTGTCGTTGCCGAGAGACGCGCCGGTCATCAGCGTAATATGCAAGGGTTCGCGAGTCGCCCGCTCGGCCAGGGCAAGTGGAACGGCCTTGGCGTCGCCTGCTCGGGTGAAGCCGCTCATTCCTACGGTCATGCCATCCTTGATGAGCATGGCCGCCTCTTCCGGCGACATCACCTTGCCCCAAAGGGTCTTGAGGCGAATACGGTCACGATACATCGAATAACCTGTGCAATGGTCTTGACTATGCTTTGAGGACGGCCGCAACACACCTGATGGTGCCTCTTAGGCCCAGTCCAGGACACGAAGGTAGTGCGCCAGGTGCAAGGCTGCCTTGATTCCGAGCAAAGCCGACAATCCGGGAAATTCCGGGACCAAAGGGCGGGTTCCCGCCGCTGCAACCGGCCGATCCGGCTAAGCGCCTGGAGGACGATGCCAAAAATCTGGGAATTCCGGCGCACGCGGGCATAATTAGCCGGCAACCTTATTGTCGCCCCGCAGCAATAGGACTAAGCAGAAGGTTTAAGCCCGCTCGTTTCTGAGGAATAGATGTCTGTTACCCCCGTCATCATCCACCTTCTTGGTGAGATTGCCCTGCTGCTCTGGGGCATCAACATGGTCAATAGCGGGGTCCAGCGCGCTTTCGGCAGCGACCTGAGGTGGATTCTCGGGGCCGGGCTTCGGACCCGCCTGCATGCCTTCCTCGCGGGCGTCGGGGTGACGACCGTCCTGCAGAGCAGCACGGCAACGGCCCTGATGGTGGCTTCCTTCACGGCAGGGGGGGCCGTGGATATCGTTCCCGCCCTTGCCGTCATGCTGGGCGCGAATGTGGGCACGACCCTGATCGTGCAGGTGCTGTCCTTCGACATCACACTGATCTTCCCGCCGCTGATCTTCCTGGGCTACTTCGCCTATAAGAGAGGGTCCTCCAGTCGGATCAAGGATCTCGGACGCGTTGCGATCGGCCTCGGATTGATGCTGCTGTCGCTGCACCTCCTGTCGGAAACCATTCACCCGATCGAATCGTCCCAGGTTCTCAAGGACCTCCTGGCCGTGATCGCTCCGGATCCGCTGATCCTGGTGCTCCTCTCCGGGTTCTTCGCCTGGATGGCCCATTCCAGTGTCGCCGCGATGCTGTTCATCATGTCCCTGGCGACCGCGGGCGTCATCGATACGCATGCGGCGCTGGTGATGGTGCTCGGCGCCAATCTCGGAAGTTCGGTCAATCCGATGCTGGAGGGGCTCGGCGGGGACCCGGCGAAGTTCAGGGTTCCTTTCGGCAATCTGGCCATGCGCGTGGTGGGCTGCGTCGTCGCCCTGCCGTTCATCGGCGTCATTCAGTCCTACATGATGATGTTCGATCCCAATCCCGCGCGATTGGCGGCGAACTTCCATACGCTCTTCAATTTGGTGCTTGCCCTGGTCTTCATTCTGCCGTTGCCCTGGATCGCGAAGCTTCTGGTGAAGACTTTCCCGGAGAAGCTGCGCGCCTCCGATCCTGGCACCCCGCAATATCTCGACAAGGATGCGCTCGACACGCCTTCCGTGGCCCTCTCGAACGCGGCTCGCGAGGTGCTGCGCATGGCCGATACCGTGGAGATCATGCTGCGCGGCTCGCAGGATCTTTTTCGGGAGGACGACATCAGCCGCGTCGCCGAAGTGAGCCGTACGGATGACGTGGTCGATCGCCTCTACAGTGCGATCCGCCGCTACCTGAGCTCGATCAACCACGAGGCCCTGAGCGAGGCGGAAGCGAAGCGTCTGTCGGACATTCTCGCCTTCGCCATCAACCTCGAACATATCGGCGACATCATCGACAAGAATCTGATGGAGCTTGCCGCCAAGCGCATCAAGAACCACCTGCGCCTGCCGAAGGACAGCCTCGAGGACATCACCAGCATGCACAACAAGCTGTTGGAGCATCTGCAACTCGCGGCCTCTGTCCTCATGTTCCAGGACCTCGGCTCAGCCCGCCGCCTCGTCTCCGAGAAGGAGCGCTTCCGGGATCTCGAACGGGCGGTAACCCAGAAGCACCTCGAGCAGATCCGCTCCGGCCGGACGGTGGGTGACACCAGCGCGCTCCAGCTTGACATCGTGCGCGATCTCAAGCGCATCGAGGCGCATATCGCGGCAACGGGACATTCCCTTCTGGAGCAGAGCGGCGAGCTGAGACCCAGCCGCTTGTCGTCGTGAGCAGACGGCGCATCGGACGGGAGATGCTGGCTTGCACGTCCGGTCCGATGCTCCTTCTCAAAGCAGCCCATCATGGGCTGCACGGCAGGAAGGTTCGTCGGCAACACTAGAGACCGCACCTGTCTTTCAGTGCGCGCCAATCCATGTAGCGGACCGGTTCCTGCAGGCCGATATCGCGCCTGATATGGTCAGACAGCTCGTTCAGCGCGTTCGCCGGAGGCCGACGGTCCCGACGGACCTGATGCCACCAGAGCTTCAGACGCAGCCAAGGGCTCGCAACGTCGCGCAGGCGACGGGCATCTTCGTACTTCATGACGATTTCCATTGCTTCGTTCGGGGGCGCGTCGCGCGTCCCGGGTACGCATGAACGATGCGCCTCTTCCGGTGCCTTGACAAAATGAAAGCCAAGGGGCTGGCATAAGGCAGCCTTATGAATGTGCCTCTCCGGGATCCAATGTCGAAAGTTCCTTCCAAGCTTCCGCCCATGAGCGCCATTCGCGTCTTCGAGGCGGCTGCGCGTCACCAGAGCTTCACGCGGGCGGCGGAGGAACTCGGCATGACCCAGGCCGCCGTGAGCTACCAGATCAAGATGCTGGAGGACCGGGTCGGGGCGCGGCTCTTCGTGCGGATGCCCCGTCAGGTCTCCCTGACCCCGAGAGGGCAACAGCTCGCGCCGGCGGTGACGGAGGCCTTCAATGCCTTGCGGGCGGCTTTCGCAGGCGTCGAGGAAGCCGTGCAGACCGTGATTTCGCTCACGACCCTCAGCACCTTTGCTTCCAATTGGCTGATACCGCGCCTCGGTCGCTTCCAGCAGCTCTTTCCCAACATCGCCGTGCAGGTCTCGGTCGCTCAGCAGATTGTGGACCTCAACCAGAGCGAGTTCGACTTAGGCATTCGCAGCGGCAATGGGGATTGGCCGGGTCTCGAGGCCCACCTTCTCTTCCCGAACCAGTTCACGGCGGTCTGCAGCCCCGATCTGATCCGGGATGTCGCGCTGAGGGAGCCTGCCGACATTCTGAAATTTCCGATCATTTCGCCGAGCGATCCCTGGTGGAACGACTGGTTTGCCGCCGCAGGGGTGCAGGGCGTGGATCTGTCCCGCCGCCTCGACAATTCGCTCGGCGTCCAGCAATTCGAGGGCATGGCAGCCATGGCGGGGCAGGGCTTCGCACTGATCAACCCGCACTTCTTCGCGGTGGATCTCGCCGCCGGTCGCCTCGTCCAGCCGTTCGATGTGATGGGGTTCTCGAGCCGCGGGTATTGGCTGGTCTACCCGAAGGCACGCAAGCGCTCCCCCAAGATCGAGGCCTTCCGGGACTGGGTTCTCAGTGAGGTGGAGAGCGACGCCGAGCGCGAAACCAGTGCCGACCGAGTAAGGACGGGGGCCTGAGCCCCGGTCCGAGCGATCCCGCTATTCCGCCGCCTGAGTCTCGGCGGGCTTCTCCTTCAGCCGCAGAAGCATGCTCAGGAGCGCGCGGTCGTGCAGCACCACCATGCGCTCTTTCGGGTGCAGCCAGCTGACGGCGTCCTCAATCGATTCCGCATCGACGATCTTGGCCTCCGCCAGGGCGCGCTCCGTCTCGATGAGGCCGCGCTTGCGGGGCGGCGTGGGCGGCAGCATTTCGATGTGCCGCTCCCTCAGGGTCGCATCCGAATAGATGGCGCGGATGCTGTCCTCCTCGTCGAAGCCGTACGCGGCGTTGCGCGCCTGAAGTTCGTTGGCACGCGTCGCGATGGCCGGAGGCTGGTGTTCCTCGGGCGTCAGGAGAAGGCCCATCCGCTTGAGCGCGAGCCCGGCTCCCAGCTGGCCGCTGAGCCAGGAGAGGGGGATGGCGAGAAGAAGGCCAAGGATCGTGGGGGACATCCACAGGAACAGGGAGGTGGCGATCATGAAGGCCGAGATACCGGCCAGCGCCCCGAGGACCGTGTGCGCACGGTGACGGCGCACGATGTCCCTGAAGGGGATGGAGCCGTCGTCTCGGCGTTGAGGCTGCCAGCCTGTGTCACGTCCCAGAAGGATCTGGAAGACCGAGCCGGACTGGATCAGCATCAGGATGGGAGCGAGCAGCGCCGAGAGGATGATCTCGATCACCGAGGAGACGATCAGGCGGATGCCGCCGCCGGAGGCGCGGCGATCCTGGCCCCGGATGAGCATCAGGATCAGGCCGAACACCTTCGGTGCCAGCAGAATGCCCATGGTGAGGGCGAACAGCGCCAAGGCGCGCTCGGGGTCGAAGCGCGGCCAGATCGGATAGAGGCGGAAGTCCCGGGCGAAATATTCCGGCCGAATGTAGGTGGTCTGAAGGACCAGTGCGATACCGACGATCAGCTGGAAGAGCCAGAAGGGCGAAGCCAGGTAGGACATGATGCCCGTCGCGAAATGCTGGCGCGTCGGCAGCTTCAGACCCTTCGCCGTGATCACGCGCATGTGCTGCAGGTTGCCCTGGCACCAGCGGCGGTCGCGGGCGGAGAGATCGATGAGAGAAGGCGGACTTTCCTCGTAGGAGCCTTGGAGATCCGGGAGCATGTAGACATGCCAGCCGGCGCGGCGCAGCAGCGCCGCTTCCACGAAGTCGTGGCTCAGGATGTGACCGCCAAAGGGCGGCTTGCCTTTCAGGTCCGGCAATCCGCCATGGGCGGCGAATGCCTTGGTCCGAATGATGGCATTGTGCCCCCAGTAATTGCCGTCGCGACCCATCCACACCGCCAGCCCCATGGCGATCACGGGACCCGTAACGCGGGCGGCATATTGCTGGAGCCGCGCGAACAGGGTGTTGCGGTTGATGATGAGGGGCAGGGACTGGATGATGCCCGCATCGGGGTCCGCTTCCATGGCGGCAGCCAGTCGCACGATGCAGTCGCCGGTCATGAGGCTGTCGGCATCGAGCACCAGCATGTGCTCGTAGTGCCCACCCCAGCGGCTCACGAAATCCGCGATGTTGCCGGCCTTGCGATGATAGTTCTTCGCCCGGTGGCGGTAGTAGAACCGGGCGTTGGGGCCGAGTCGCTCCCGCAATGCGAGGAATGCCCGCTCCTCGGCGATCCAGGCGTCCGGATTCGTGGTGTCGGACAGGATGAAATAGTCGAAGCTGTCTCCCAGACCTGTCGCTTCCACGGATTCGTAGATCGCCTCGAGCGCTGCATAGGTCCGGGACGTCTGCTCGTTGTAGACGGGCATGACGATGGCAGTGCGCGCCCGAAGGGTGGCCGGCAAAGGGGCGGGGCGCCGCTGCCGGAGCAGGGCGAAGAAGCCGAGCAGGGCGCTCGTGAACGCCACCGCGATCCAGGAGAAGTTGATGGTGAACAAGGCCACCAACACCCACTGCAGGGCCGTGGTGCGGCTCACCGACACCACCTGATACATCTCGTAGGTGCCGTACCCGGTCAGCAGCAACCCGCCGCCGAACACGAACAGGCGGGCGAGCCAGGTGCCGAGCTTGGGGTGGCTCCGAACGGGCTTGCGCTCCTGGTCGGCCGACCAGCGCCTGAGGTGCTGGGTCGGCATGTCCAGATGTTTTTCCGGAGGCATGGCGGATTCGGGCCGCCCGAGGGGAGCCACTTTGGAGTTCGGGTCGGAACTTAGGGTGTCCAACGATACAGCCATGTCTCGCTTATCGGTTTCCCGCCTGCCTCGAGGATGAGACGCATCTCACACGCGTTTTCGTTGCCTGGGTCAAGCTCGAATGCAACGCGTACCGTCTTTCGCTCAGGATACGGCAAAAGTTTGAGGTTCTGGAACGATCCCGGAGTAACGGTCAGGACAGACTTAAGGTCCGCCGGCCAATTGTCACCTAGCATGTCGCCAGAAAAATCCACGGTGAAGCGCCTGCGGCGACCGGAGCTGCCCCGGCCGGACCGCGTCGCGGTGACCGTCGCAAGAGGCGGGCGTTCGGGGGAAGTCCAGCCCCAATACTGGCGGTAGGCGAAGGCGACCTCCGATCCGGCCGCCATCGGTGCCTTGGGGCGCCAGTAGACAAGAATATTGTCGTTGATCTCCGCATCGGTGGGAATCTCAAGCAGCTGGACGCTGCCCTGTCCCCAATCACCCAGAGGCTCGATCCAGAGACTCGGACGGTGCTCGAAGCGCTGATCGTCATCCTGGAACGTCTCGTAGGAGCGTTCCCGCTGGAGCAGTCCGAAACCGCGCGGCGAGCTGTCCACGAACGCGGATATCTGGAGGGTCTCCGGATTGTGAAGCGGGCGCCAGAGCCACTCGCCCTGACCGTTCAGCATCTGCAGGCCGGAGGATTCGTAGACGGCGGGGCGGATGTCGTCCGCGGTGCGGCGGTCGTTCGGTCCGTAGAAATAGGTCGAGGCCATACCCCCGAGACCCACGTGCTCAAGGTTTACGCGTGGGAAGAGAGAGGTTTCCACGTCCACGATGGTCATGTCGCCAGGGCGGAACGTCATGCGAATGGCGCCGGTCGTCGATTCAGAATCGATCACACCGTGAACAGTAATGCTGTTGCTGCCGACGCTCGGGCGTTCGATCCAGAAGGCCCGAAAGATGGGAAACTCTTCACCCTTGGCTTCGGCCGGCTTCAAGGTCAGCGCCCGGGCGATGACACCGAAATTCTGGCCGCGCGCCAAGGCGCGGAAGAAGGTGGCGCCCTGGACGATCACGAAATCGTATGGCTTGCCCTCGGGCGGATGGGCGATCAGGCGGAAGCCCGAGAACCCGATGTCCTTCAGGTCGTTGGGTACGTTTATGCCGCCGAAGTTGAACTGTTTGGGATCATATCCTACCCGGCGGATCTGACCGTCCTCGACGAGGAACAGGTCCACGGCATTGTTGAAGACGAAGCCGCGGTGCAGCGGCTCCATGGCAATGCCGCGCCCTTCCGTGCTCCAGATCGGAGGCTGAAGGGCTTTGATGGCGACGTATTGCTCATAGGTCAGGTTCGAGAATGCGTCCGGGAGATCGCTCGGCGGTGGGGTGAAGGGCTTCTTGGACAGCTGGCGGGCGAGGTCTGTCACTGCAGCGGGATCGAAGTGCTGCGCATCGCCCAACTGCGTGGCGATGGTCTCCTGGGGCGTCTGAGCTTGAACGGCGCGGGCAAAGCTTAGCGCGGCCACGGATGCGCCGAGATAGCCCAGCACATCGCGTCGCCGTGGATGGGAAGGGCGCGACGCCCCCAGCGAAACGGACACAGTGATACTCTTGTGTGAACGTGGCACTTCGGCCAGACAATCGGAATGACTCATGATTTATCATCAAACATGAGTATGAAGTAAACGAGGCAGTTTCGTTTCGGCAGCTTTGCCCATGAAAAGATTGCCGAATTACCCCTTCTGATCTAGCAGCACACGACAACCAGCAGCGGATTGAAACCTTATGACCTTGAGCGACCCCTCCACGACCCTGTCCACCCGCAGTTGCTTGGCCGTCGTGCTGGCTGCGGGCGAAGGCACCAGAATGAAATCCGACACGCCCAAGGTGCTGCATCAGGTCGCCAACCGCTCCATGCTGGGCCATGTGCTGGCCGCCTTGTCGGAAGCCGGTGCCACGCAGGCTGCCGTGGTGATCGGTCCCGGTCACGAGGAGGTGGAGAGAGAGGCCCGAAAGGGCTTTCCAAGCGCGCGGATCTTCACGCAGCGGGAGCGGCTGGGAACCGCCCATGCCGTCCTGAGCGCGAGGGAATCCCTGGAGGACGCGCCCGACGACGTGATCGTCGCCTACGGGGACACCCCTCTGGTCAAGGCGGAGACCTTCGCCAAGATGCGCGCCCTTCTCGCGGAAGGGGCTGCCGTGGTGGTCATGGCCTTCGAGGCTCAAGATCCCACCGGGTACGGGCGCCTCATCACGGATGAAGGGGCACTCCTCGCCATTCGGGAGCACAAGGATGCCACGGAGGCGGAAAGGAGGATCACTCTTTGCAACGGTGGCCTGATGGCGCTCCGAGGCGATGTGGCCCTGGCGCTTCTGGACAAGGTCGGCAACGACAATGCCAAGGGCGAATACTACCTGACGGACGTGGTGGAGATCGCCCGTAGGATCGGCCAGAACGCGGCCATTGCCGTCGTGCCCGAGGACGAGGTGCATGGCGTCAACGACCGGGCCCAACTCGCAGCCGCCGAACGGATGATGCAGGAACGGCTGCGCGAGGCGGCCATGGCGTCGGGGGTCACCCTCGTCGCACCGGAGACCGTCTTCCTGAGCTATGACACCCTTCTTGAGAGAGATGTAATCGTGGAGCCGCATGTGGTCTTCGGCCCGGGAGTCACGGTCGAGACTGGGGCGGTCATTCACAGCTTCAGCCACCTCGAAGGCGCGCGCGTGGCCTCCGGTGCGGGTGTCGGACCGTTCGCGCGCCTGCGCCCGGGAGCCGCGATCGGCCGGAAGGCGAAGGTCGGCAATTTCGTCGAGATCAAGAACACGGATCTCGGGGCAGGCGCCAAGGTCAGCCACCTGACCTATCTGGGCGATGCCAGCGTGGGCGCCGAGGCCAATATCGGAGCGGGCACGATCACCTGCAATTACGACGGCTACAACAAGCACCGGACCGAAATCGGCGAGGGCGCCTTCATCGGATCCAATTCCTCACTCGTCGCCCCGATCACCATCGGCAGCGGGGCGTTTGTCGGGTCGGGATCGGTGGTCACGGAGAACGTGCCATCGGACTCGCTGGCGCTCGGCCGCGGACGTCAGGTTCTGAAGGAGGGCTGGGCGGTCCAGTTTCGCGCTAAAGCCAAGGCGGCCAAGGGAAAATAGGCTGGGCTGTCATAATTTGTCACGCAAGTTGATTCCGCCATACCCCGCAATTTCTGTATGGGAGCGTCCAGCTTGGCATAAATTGACCGTGTGATAAGGAAGCCTTGGGGCATGTGCGGGATTGTCGGAATCGTTGGAAACGCGCCAGTCGCGCCGCTGATCGTGGAAGCGTTGAAGCGGCTCGAGTACCGAGGCTATGATTCCGCCGGCGTGGCCACATTGGAACATGGGCGCCTCGACCGCCGCCGGGCCGAGGGGAAGCTGCGCAACCTCGAAGCGAAGCTCGGGCAGTCGCCGCTTTCCGGGGCTATCGGCATCGGCCACACCCGCTGGGCGACCCATGGCAAGCCCAACGAGACCAATGCCCACCCCCATGCGACCGATAAGCTGGCGGTGGTCCATAACGGCATCATCGAGAATTTCCGTGAGCTGAAGGCCGGCCTTGAAGCCAAAGGCGTCCGGTTCGAGACGGAAACCGATACGGAGGTCGTGGCGCAGCTCGTGACTTACGAGATGCGGCAGGGGCGGGGGCCCATCGAGGCGGTCGCCGTGACGCTGCCGCGCCTTCGCGGCGCCTTCGCGCTCGCCTTCCTCTTCAACGGCGAGGACGATCTCCTGATCGGCGCGCGCCACGGCGCGCCGCTCGCCGTCGGATACGGTGAAGGCGAGATGTTCCTGGGATCCGATGCCCTTGCCCTCGCGCCCTTCACCGACGAGATCGCCTACCTTGAAGAGGGCGATTGGGCGATCCTGCGCCGCAAGGGAGCCGACATCCGCGATGCGTCAGGCGCCATGGCGCATCGGCCTCGCCACAAGATCCTCGCCAGCTCCTTCATGGCGGACAAGGGCAATCACCGCCACTTCATGGCGAAGGAGATCCATGAACAGCCGGAAGTGGTGGGCCGTACGCTCGCCCATTACGTCAACTTCACCGCCGGGCGGGTTGAACTCCCGTTCGAGCTCCCCTTCGATTTCAGGGACCTGACGCGGATTTCCATCACGGCCTGCGGCACGGCCTATCTCGCCGGGCTCGTCTCGAAATACTGGTTCGAGCGCCTGGCGCGGATTCCGGTCGAGATCGATGTGGCGTCCGAATTCCGCTATCGCGAGGCCCCGATGGAGCCGGGCGAACTGGCGCTTTTCGTCTCTCAGTCGGGCGAGACGGCCGATACTCTGGCCTCGCTCCGCTACGCGACGGCCGAGAGCCTCCATACATTGTCCGTGGTAAACGTGCCGACCTCCACCATGGCCCGCGAGAGCGCAGTCGTCGCGCAGACGCTCGCCGGTGTCGAAGTGGGCGTCGCCTCGACCAAAGCCTTCACCTGCCAGCTCACCGTGCTGCTGTCGCTTGCGATCGCAGCGGGCCGCGCACGCGGAACGTTGAGCGCCGAGCAGGAGAAGGAACTCGTCGATGCGCTCATCGCCGTGCCCGGCCAGATGAGCGAGGCGATGAAGCACGAGCACGAGATCGAGATCCTGTCGCGAGAGCTTTCGAAGGCGAAGGACGTCCTTTATCTCGGACGCGGCACCTCCTATCCGCTGGCCATGGAAGGCGCGCTCAAGCTGAAGGAAATCTCCTACATTCATGCCGAGGGTTATGCGGCAGGCGAGCTGAAGCATGGCCCCATCGCGCTGATCGATGAAACGATGCCGGTGATCGTCATCGCGCCGCACGACGACCTCTTCGAGAAAACCGTCTCGAACATGCAGGAAGTCGCAGCGCGCGGCGGGCGAATTATTCTCATTACGGATGAGAGGGGCGCGCTTGAGACGGATCTCGATACGCTCGCCACGCTCGTCATGCCGTCGGTGCATCCCATCGTCGCGCCGATCGTGAATTCCATCCCGATCCAGCTGCTCGCCTATCATACGGCCGTCTTCATGGGCAAAGACGTGGACCAGCCACGCAACCTCGCGAAGTCGGTGACGGTGGAGTGACTAGGGCATCGGACCCAAAAGTGGACTTGGACTTTGGGGTCCGATGCTCCCTTCTTAAGTGAGCGCCTCGTCATCGCCGAAAACCGGATCCACTTCTCGGCACGATGCGCTAACCCGCCCTGAGCAGCTTTATCGCGGAATCCCGTTCGAACAGGTAGAGCATGGTGCGGAGCGCCTGACCGCGCTCGCTCACAAGCTCCGGGTCCCTGTCCACGATGAGGCGGGCATCGTCGCGCGCGGCGGCGAGGAGATCGCCGTCCACCTCGAGCCGGGCGAGCTTGAAGCCCGGCGTGCCCGATTGGCGTGTGCCCAGAACCTCGCCTTCGCCGCGCAGACGCAGATCCTCTTCTGCAATGCGGAACCCGTCCTCCGTCTGGCGCATCATTTCGAGGCGGGCCTGCGCGACCTGACTGAGCGGTCCCTTGTAGACGAGCAGGCAGGTGGACGACTTCGAACCGCGCCCGATGCGGCCCCGCAGCTGGTGAAGCTGGGCGAGGCCGAAGCGCTCCGCGTGCTCGATGATCATGATCGTCGCATTCGGCACGTCGACGCCGACTTCAATGACGGTGGTGGAGACGAGGATCTTCGTTTCGCCGCTGGAGAACCGCTCCATGGCGACATCCTTGTCCTTCCCGGCCATCTTGCCGTGGACCAATCCAACCTGGTCGCCGAAGAAGCTCTTCAGTGTCTCGAAACGCTCCTCGGCAGCGGCAAGATCGATGGACTCGGATTCACCGACCAGAGGGCAGACCCAATAGACCTGATCGCCGTTCGCGATCGCGCGCCCAATGCCGCCGATCACCTCGTCCAGCCGGTCGATGGAGATGAGCTTCGTCGCAATGGGCTTGCGCCCTGCCGGTTTCTCGCTCAGCACCGACACGTCCATGTCGCCGAAATAGGTCAGCGCCAAGGTGCGCGGGATCGGGGTCGCCGTCATGACCAGAATGTCCACGGCCTCGCCCTTCGAACCGAGGGCGAGGCGCTGGTGTACGCCGAAGCGGTGCTGCTCGTCCACGACCGCGACGCCGAGGTCCTGGAAGGCGACTCCCTCCTGGAAGAGCGCATGGGTGCCCACCGCGATCTGGATACTGCCGTCGGCCAGCCCCGCCAGGATCGCCTTGCGGGCGGCGCCCTTTTCACGGCCCGTCAGAAGCGCAATGGTGAGCCCCGCCTGTTCCGCCATGGGGGCGAGGCGCTCATAGTGCTGGCGGGCGAGGATTTCCGTCGGGGCCATCATGGCGGCTTGCCGGCCGGCCTCGATGGCGCTCGCCATGGTGAGCAGGCCGACCACGGTCTTGCCGGAGCCCACATCGCCCTGAAGCAGCCGCAGCATCTTCTTGTCGGATACCAGATCGCGGCGGATGTCTTCGATCGCCTGGGCCTGGGAGGCGGTCAGGCCGAAGGGCAGGGCCTCTTTCAGCCTTTCGACGAGGTGGCCGTCGCCCGCGTTCACCCGCCCTGGAAGGCGCCGCATGCGGCTTCTGACTAGCGCCAGGGCGAGCTGGGAAGCCAGCAATTCGTCATAGGCCAGCCGACGGCGCGGGGCTGACTTGGCAATGGCCTCCTCGGACATTTGGGAGGCATTGTCGGGCCGATGCAGGGCGAAGATGGCCTGGCGGAAATCCGGCAAGGCGTTGCGGTCGAGCCATGTGGGATCCTGCCATTCGGGGAGGAGAGGCACCCGTTCCAGGGCAGCGGCGATGTATCGGCCCACCATGCGGGACGAGAGGCCCTCTGTGAGGCCATAGACGGCCTCGACCGCCGGCAGGTTCTCGATCCCCTTGTCGTCCAGGATGCGGTCGGGGTGGACCATCTGGCGGCGGCCGTCCCAGAGCTCGATCTTACCCGACACGTAGCGACGCTCCCCCACCGGCAGCAGCTTTTCGAGGCGCGGCCGTTGCCCGTTGAAGAAAACCAGGGAGACGTCGCCGGTCTCGTCCTCCACGAGGATGCGGTAAGGCGCGCGGCGACCGGGTGGGGGCGGGCGGTGCGCGACCACCGTCACGGAGAGGGTGACGGGTTCTCCCACGGGTGCGTCAGCGATAGACCCCTTCATCTCGCGGGAGATGCCGCTGCTCGGCAGGTGGAACAGCAGATCGACCACGCGCGCGGGCTTGCCCGGCTCCCCGAGGAGACGGTCCAGGAGCGGTGCGATCTTCGGTCCGACGCCGGGCAGGGCGGCTGCGGGGGCGAAGAGGGGATCGAGAATGGACGGACGCAAGGACATCAAACGGGTGTCAAGACGAAGGGAGATGGTTATATAGCGGCCAAGCCGCCTTGAGGCGACGTTATCTTTCACCTCACCGGAGCATTTTGATGAGCGGAACGACACGCAGCAGCGCCGACCTCGATGTCCGCCGCAGAAAGATCCTTTATCGCGCCTGGCACCGCGGCATGCGGGAGATGGACCTGATCATGGGCCGCTTCGCCGATGCCGAGATCGGGGACCTCTCCGAGGAGGACCTGGCAGATTTCGAACAACTCATCGAAGTGACGGACCGCGACCTGCTCGGCTGGATCACCGGAGAGATCCAGACCCCGTCGAACTACGACACCCCCCTGTTCCGGCGGTTGAAGGCGTTCCACACCCACACATCGCCAATTCACAGCTGACGCACGGCCTATTTGCCTGATTCTGCCGAACCGGGCCGTAAGGCTCGCGTTCTCCTCCCACCGACCTGACACGATGCTATGAAATCTGCCCTGAATCGCGCCCTCGATGCCCTCAAGAAAGGCCAAGGCCTGACGCTTGCCAGCGTTCCGGACGGCTTCGACGCGCTGGCTGTGGCCGATCTGGCGCGCGGTTTGTCGGGGAGCATCGAGGGACCGGCGGTTCTGGTCCATGTGGCGCGGGACGGGCAGCGGCAGCAGAATTTCGCCAGCGGCCTCGGCTTCATTGCGCCTGAAATCGAGATTCTCCCGTTCCCGGCGTGGGACTGCCAGCCCTATGACCGCGTTTCGCCCAATGCGGCGATCACCGCGCAGCGCATGACGACCCTGGCGCGGCTTGCCCGCTCGAAGACCTCCGAGGACAAGCCGCGGATCCTCTCCACCACCGTGAACGCCCTCGTGCAGCGTGTTCCGCCGAGGAGCCGCATCGCGGCGGAAACCTTCTCCGCCGCGCCGGGCAACGTGGTGGATACGAGCCTTCTGATCAACTGGCTCGAGACCAACGGATTCATGCGCACGGGCACGGTGCGCGATACCGGCGAATACGCCGTGCGCGGCGGCATCATCGACCTCTATCCCGCAGGCCTGCCGAACCCTGTGCGCCTCGACTTCTTCGGTGATGCGCTGGAATCGATCCGCTCCTTCGATCCGGAGAGCCAGCGCACGGTCGGTACCCTGCGCTCGCTCGACCTCGTGCCCATGAGTGAGGTCCAGCTCACGACAGAGAGCATCAAGCGTTTCCGCCAGGCCTATGTGGCGGCCTTCGGCGCTCCCACCCGTGACGACCGGCTCTATGAGGCGATCAGCGAGGGGCGGCGCTATCCCGGTCTGGAACACTGGCTGCCGCTGTTCCACGATCACCTCGACACGCTGTTCGACTACGTGCCCGGTATTCCGGTCGTGTTCGATGCGCTGGCGGACGATGCCGCTGGCGAGCGGCTCTCGCAGGTCAAGGATTACTATGATGCCCGGCGTGAGGCCATGGGCCAAAACCAGCCCGGCGTCGCCCCATATCGGCCACTGACGCCCGAACAGCTGTACTTCAAACCGGAGGAATGGGCGGAGCGGACTGCGTCGCTGCCGCTGGCGAAGCTCACGCCCTTCGCCATGCCGGAATCCGGCGCGCCGCGTATCGTCGTCGATTGCGCCGCGAGGCAGGGCCGCAATTTCATTGCGGAGCGCGCGGACGAGAACGCGAACGTGTTCGAGGCCGTGATCGCCCATATTCGCGACCAGCAGAAACAGGGTCGTCGCGTCATCCTCGGTGCTTGGTCGGATGGTTCGCGCGAGCGCCTGATCCATGTCCTGCAGGATCATGACCTGAGGCAGACGAAGCCGATCGGGCGCTTTTCCGAGGCGATGGCCTATCCACGCAACGAAATCCCGGTCGGCATCTGGCCGCTGGAACACGGTTTCGAGACGGGCGATCTGACGGTCATCAGCGAACAGGACATCCTCGGCGACCGGCTCGTCCGCCAGAAGCGGAAGGCCAAGCGCCCGCAGGACTTCCTCACCGAAGTCGCGGCGCTCACGCCCGGGGACCTCGTCGTGCATGTGGATCACGGCATCGGCCGCTTCGAGGGCCTGAAGACCATCGAGGCGGCGGGTGCTCCACACGATTGCCTTGAGCTGCATTACGCCGGCGGCGACCGGCTGTTTCTGCCCGTGGAGAACATCGAGCTTCTGACCCGCTACGGCTCGGAAGAGACCGAGGTTCAACTCGACAAGCTCGGCGGCGGGGCCTGGCAGGCGCGCAAGGCCCGCATGAAGAAGCGCATCCGCGAGATGGCGGGCGCGCTCATGAAGATCGCGGCGGCGCGCATCCTCAAGGATGCGCCGCGCATGATCCCGCCGGAGGGACTCTACGACGAGTTTGCCGCTCGCTTCGCTTATGAGGAAACCGAAGACCAGCTCAACGCGATCGAAGCCGTTCTGGACGACATGGCCTCGGGCCGTCCGATGGACCGCCTCGTCTGCGGCGACGTTGGCTTCGGCAAGACGGAGGTTGCCCTTCGCGCCGCCTTCGTTGCCGCGATGAGCGGCAAGCAGGTGGCTGTCGTCGTGCCCACGACGCTGCTCGCCCGGCAGCACTACAAGACCTTCTGCGACCGTTTCCGTGGGCTGCCGCTCAATATCGCGCAGGCCTCCCGCTTCGTGCCAGCGGCCGAAATGAAGAAGACGAAAGAGGGCCTCACGGACGGATCCGTCGACATCGTCGTCGGAACCCATGCGGTGCTCGGCAAGGCGATCAAGTTCAAGGATCTTGGCCTCATCATCATCGACGAGGAACAGCATTTCGGCGTGACCCACAAGGAGCGCCTGAAGGAGCTGCGCGCCGAGGTGCATGTACTGACGCTCTCCGCAACGCCGATCCCGCGTACCCTGCAGCTCGCACTCACAGGCGTGCGCGAGCTCTCGCTCATCACCACGCCGCCGGTGGATCGCCTGGCGGTGCGCACCTTCATCACGCCCTTCGACCCACTGCTCATTCGCGAGGCGCTTCTGCGCGAACGCTACCGGGGCGGGCAGGCCTTCTACGTGGTGCCGCGGCTCGACGATCTCGGAGACGTGAAGGCGTTCCTCGACAAGGAGGTGCCCGAGGCGAAGGTCGCGGTCGCTCATGGCCAGATGGCGGCGGGCCAGCTCGAGGATGTCATGACCGCCTTCTACGAGGGCAAGTACGACATCCTTCTGTCCACCACCATCGTGGAATCGGGTCTCGATATTCCCACAGCCAACACGTTGATCGTGCATCGCGCCGACATGTTCGGCCTGTCGCAGCTCTACCAGCTGCGCGGGCGCGTCGGGCGCTCGAAGACGCGCGCTTATGCCCTGTTCACCGTCCCGGCGAACAAAAATCTGACGCCACAGGCCGAGCGCCGGCTGAAGGTTCTGCAGACGCTCGACACGCTTGGCGCCGGCTTCCAATTGGCCTCGCATGATCTCGATATTCGCGGTGCGGGCAACCTGCTCGGCGAAGAGCAGTCGGGACATATCAAGGAAGTGGGCTACGAGCTTTATCAGCAGATGCTGGAGGAAGCCGTCGCGCAGCTCAAGGCCGGCATCGAGGAACCCGCAGAGGATCAATGGTCGCCCACGATTGCAGTCGGAGCGCCCGTGATGATCCCGGAGAGCTACATCGCGGATCTCCAGTTGCGGCTGGGCCTCTATCGCCGCCTCTCGACTTTCGAAACCGACGGAGAAATCGAGTCCTTCCGCGCGGAGCTCATCGACCGCTTCGGCCCCGTGCCGTCGGAGGTCGATCAGCTTCTCAAGATCATGGCGATCAAGGTCCTCTGCCGTCGCGCGAATGTGGAGAAGGTCGATGGCGGGCCGAAAGGTATCATCATCTCGTTCCGCGACAATTCCTTCGCCAATCCCGCAGGTCTCATCTCCTACGTGACGGAGCAGGCCTCATTCGCGAAGGTTCGTCCGGACATGAAGATCGTGTTCGTGCGCGACGTCGGAACCCCTGATGAGCGCATCAAGGCGTCGACCATCATCCTGCGCGATCTGGTGAGAATTGCCGAGAAGAAGGCGGCCTGAAAACTACAGCTCCGCAGCCGCAACGGCGCGGGTGCTCAGCTCATTCTGCAGCATCATGGCGGCACCGGTTACGCCGCCGGTCACGATGACGGGTGTGCGGCTGCTGTCCAATGTCTTCCGTAAACGGCTCGCCAGCTCCATGAAGCGGCGGCGCTCCGACCACGTGGCGTGAAGCGGCATCTGGAGCACCACGGCTGCCGGACTCGGAATCAGGGCCAGAACGTCGTCTGCTGCTTCGAACGGAGCGGTTACGCTCGCGTAACCCATGCCTGCCAGTTCTGCCGAAAGAGCGCCGTCGGCAGCGCGCTCGCCGCTATCGACGACGAGAACCTTCTGCATTCCGTTCATTGCAACACCCTTGCGCCAAAACCCGTTCATTGAGCAGCAGACACGCTCTTCAACGAACTAAGTAGGGAATTGGTTGCATCACCAACCTGAACGGAAGCTCAACGGTTTCGGCACCCTTGTTTCACATGTCACTCAATCCGGTTCACGCCACCATGCGTCGATATAGGAGCCGAACAGCGGTGTCTTGACCGGCTTCTTGAGGCTGCTGTCATAGGCAAGCCATTGATCCCCCACGTAAAAGAGTGGGATCACATAGAATCCCGACAGCAACACGCGATCGAGGGCACGTACGGAGGCAACGAAGTCCTCCCGCGTCTTCGCTTCGAGCAACGCGCCGATCATGCGATCGATGGCGTGAGAGGTAGCCCCAGCGTAATTGAAGGAGCCATCCTTCTGGGCAGCGGGCGAGCCCCAGCGGTTGCGTTGTTCGTTGCCCGGAGAAGCCGAGGCCGGCCAGTACCATTGGATCATGTCGTATTCGAACCGGGAGATGCGTCGCCAGTACTGGACATCGTCCACCAGACGAACTCTGGCGCTGATCCCGATGCGTTCGAGCGCCTGGGCGAAGTTCAGGGCCAAGCGCTCCTGCTGGCGCGAGTTGACGAGCATCTCGAAGGTGAAATCTTCCCCGGTCCGGGTGTTGCGGAGACGATCGTCCTGAAGCGTCCAGCCAGCCTCTGAGAGCAAAGCCAGGGCCTTGCGTGCCATCTCCCGATCGCGACCGGATCCATCGGCAGACGGAGGCGCCCAGCGGCCTTCGAGTATGTCGTCCCGGACAGATCCGGGGAAGGGAGCAAGAAGTTCTCGCTCCCTCGCCGTCGCTGGCCTTCCGGCGGAGGAGAGTTCCGATCCCGCGAAGTAGCTGTCGGAGCGCGTGAGCTTTCCATAGTACAGATTGCGGTTCAGCCACTCGAAGTCGAACAGGTAGTTGAGAGCCTCACGGACCCTCACATCGGCGAAGATCGGACGGCGGGTGTTGAACACGAAGCCGTTCATTCCTTTGGGAAGCCGCATCGGAAGTGTTTCGCGCACAATTCTTCCGCTGCGTGTACCAGGAAAGTCATAGCCGGTGGCCCAGCGGGTCGGATCGCCCTCGAGCCTGTAGTCGTAGAGGCCCGCCTTGAAGGCTTCGAACATGGTATTGGCGTCGCGATAGAGGTCGTATCGGATTTCGTCGAAGTTGAAGAGGCCTCGCAGGACGGGCAAGTCCTCGGCCCAGAAATCCTTGCGACGCTTCAGGACCACGCGTTCGCCGGGGCGCACCTCGGTGATCGAATACGGACCCGAGCCTATGGGCGGGGTGAGGGTGGTCCTGTCGAAGGTGTCGGGGTTGGTCGCATGGGCAGCGAAGATCGGCATCATCCCGATCAACAGGGGCAGTTCGCGGTCGTTCGCGCCGGCGAGATCGAACTTGATCCTGTAGCGATCAAGGACCTCGACCGCCTTCACCATCCCGAAGCTCGACCTGTAGAAGGGCTTTCCACGTGTCTTCAGGAGATCGAAGGAGAAGCGAACGTCCTCTGCAGTCAGCGGATGCCCGTCGGAGAAGCGTGCCTTGGGATTGATGTGAAAGGTTACGAAGCTCCGGTCGTCCGGAAGCTCGACGGATTCTGCGACCAGCCCATAGAGAGTGAACGGCTCGTCCTGCGACCGGATCATCAGGCTCTGAACGACATAGGTGGGAACGGCAGGCGGGGCGACCCCGAGGACGATGAAGGGGTTCAGGCTGTCGAAGGTGCCCTGGATGGCCAGCGTGATTCGTCCGCCTTTCGGCGCGTCGGGGTTGGCATAGGGCAGGTGGCTGAAGCCGGCCGGAAGCGCAGGCTCGCCGTGCATGGCGATCCCATGCCTGAGCGGTTCGGCCTGCGCTGCGACCATTGGCCCAAGCGCCGCCAGAACACAGGCGGCAAGCAGATAGACTATCCTTCTCAGGATGCAGTACATGGGGCTCCCGCTGCGGAAAGGGCACTGGCCGGGCAATATTGTACAGAAAGTTGCCCGAGGTGACTGGAAACCTAGCACATGAAAGGTTAAAGGAGCGCCACACGTCATGTCTTCGCCGTAATCGGCAAAGATTCACCGTCCGATTGCAGGTTTAAGAACGCCGCACTTTAGATGGCTTTAGGCCGAACCTTTCGACTGAAGAGGAAATACGACATGTCATTCGCGACTCGCATCGCGAGCCTGGGGGGGACCCGTGGCCTGGCAACTGCCCTGGCCCTTCTGGTCAGCATTCCGGCTCTCGCTCAAACAGCTCCGGCCCAGCAGAAGCCGGCGGCGCCCGCCGCGAAGCCTGCCCAGGGTCAGCAGCAGCCTGCTCAGCAGCAGTCCGGCCCCACGGTCGTTCAGGTGAAGGCTGAGCCCTCGCAGCCGGAATGGACCAAGGTCTGCGGCAAGGATCAGAACACCAATACCGAGATCTGCTACACCACCCGCGACTTCGTGTCGGATCAGGGCCAGCCGGTTCTGGCGCTCGCCGTCTACGACATCAAGAGCCAGCAGCCTCAGAAGGTCGTGCGCTTCGTGATGCCGCTCGGCCTGCTGCTGCAGCCCGGCCTGCGCTTCGCCGTCGATCAGGGTCAGGCCACCGCCGGACGCTACGTGATGTGCCTGCCCAACGGCTGCTTCGCCGAGGCTCAGGTGAAGGACGACTTCGTCGCCTCCCTCAAGAAGGGCGCGAACCTGAACGTCAGCGTCCAGAACCAGATGGGTCGCGAGATCACCTTCGCGGTTCCGGCTGCCGGCTTCGGCAAGGCCTTCGATGGTCCTCCGATCGATCCGAAGGTGCTCCAGGAGCAGCAGAAGAAGCTCCAGGAAGAGCTCCAGAAGAAGAGCGAAGAGATGCGCCAGAAGATGCTCCAGGGGCAGGGCGAAAACGCCGCTCCGAGCGCTCAGGCGGCCCCGAAGCCGTAACCTCCGGGCATCCAAAAAAGAAACGCCGGGCATTTGCCCGGCGTTTTTCGTTTCCTCTTTCGGATCAGTTGGCGAAGTTCGGTTTGGCCCGATAGACGCCGTTCGGCTCGCGCACGAACATTTCCTCGATCATGGGATTACGCAGAGGCTCGCCGGAATGGTCGGGCAGAAGGTTCTGCTCCGAGACATAGGCGATATACTCGGTCTCCGCATTCTCGGCGAAGAGATGGTAGAAGGGCTGGTCCTTGCGAGGCCTTGCTTCCTCAGGGATGGACAGCCACCATTCTTCCGTATTGTCGAATTCCGGGTCCACATCGAAGATGAGCCCCCTGAAGTCGAACACGCGATGCCTGACCACCTGGCCAATCGCGAATTTTGCTGAACTCGCTTTCATGGGCATGGTCTAAACTCCTTGCCATGCATATAGACAGGCTGGACGGAATCTCCAAATCGTTCAACCGTCACAATTCAGAGAGCATTGTCAGGAACTTACCTCGTCCTTCGGCGCGGATCCGCGATGATCTGGCCGCCGCAAGCGTTGCATTTTTCGACTGGCGGCCTTCCAAAGATGGGATTGCTGCAGGGTTAGAACCTTGCGAGAAGGGTGCCTCTCTCACTCTTCCTGTCCCCACTGCATCGGGAGCCCGCGATGTCCGACCTGATCGGGCTTTTCAACCTGCTTGCGCCGTTCTTCGGCCTCATCGGCCTCGGCTTCTTCTGCGGAAAGATGGTCAAGCAGCCGGAAAGCGGGCTCGCCTGGATGCAGTTCTTCCTGATCTACGTGGCCCTGCCATGCCTCTTCTTCCGGCTGATCGCGGATAAACCTCTCGATCAGCTGGCGAACTGGCCCTTCATCGCCGCCACGACCTTTTCGACGGCGTGCGCGTTTGCCCTGTCCTATGCTGCGGGCTGGCGTCACACCAAGGACTTGCCGCAATCGGTGATGCAGGGCGTTGCCGGCTCGTATTCGAACATTGGCTATATGGGGCCGCCCCTGATCCTGGCGGCAATCGGTCCGGCAGCGAGTGCGCCGGTCGTCCTGATCTTCGTTTTCGACAACCTGTTCCTGTTTTCCATCGTGCCGCTGCTCATGTCCGTAGCGGGCGTCGAGAGGCTGAACCTGTCGGCCACGATCCGGCGCATCATCTGGCGGGTCATCACTCATCCGTTCAACGTGGCGACGGCTCTGGGGATCGCCGCGAGCTACCTGCATCTCACATTGCCGGGCCCCGCCGATCAGATCGTCACCTGGCTCTCGGGTTCTGCGGCGCCCTGTGCCTTGTTTCTGCTCGGCGTGACGGTTGCCCTGCGCCCTCTCGGGCGCATTCCCGGCGAGGTCCCAGCCCTGGTCGTCATCAAACTGATCCTGCACCCGCTGCTGGTCTGGATGGTTCTGTCGGCGCTCGGCGATTTCGGCCCGACCTGGACCTATGCGGCCATGGTCATGGCGGCCCTGCCGCCGGCCCTGAACATCTTCGTGGTTTCCACGCAGTACAATGTCGGCGTGGAGCGAGCCTCGGCCTGCGTTCTTCTCGGCACGCTGGTGTCGATTGTCACGTTGACGGCGGTGCTCTACCTGACCACCAAGACCGGCATCCTCCCTTACGATCTGTTTCCTTAAGCCGCGGATGCGTCCTGCATGAGGCGAGGGGCGCCCATATGAGGCAGCACCCCTTCGCGCATGACTGCGCGGCGCAGGGGGCCGATCTTGCTGAGCGCCAGAAGCCCGGCCCCTCTCAGGAGATCGGCCGGAAGCAGTCCGGTGAGAAGGGTACGGTTGAGCCCGTCGACGGCGGCCGTGCGGAGGCGGACGTCGAGGTCGCGGCTGCGCTGGTATTGGCGCAGGGTCTGGTCCGCCCCCGGCTCGCGCCCGGCGTCGTAGGCGTCCACCACCGCATCGCGCAAGGAGGCCACGTCCCGGAAGCCGAGATTGAGCCCCTGCGCGCCGATGGGCGGGAAGACATGGGCTGCCTCGCCGACGAGAGCCAGCCGCGGCGCTACGAAACGGTTGACCGACAATCCGGTCATGGGCACTAGGCCGCGCGGTCCGTCGATGCGCATCGCCCCGAGATGGGAATGGGCCTGGCGCTCGATCTCCAGGGACAGGGCGGCGTCATCGAGTTTGTTGAGCTGCTCCGCCTGCTTCGGGCTCGTCACCCAGACAAGGCTGGAGCGCTTGCCGGGCAGGGGGACGAGGGTGAAGGGCCCATGCCGTGTATGGAACTCGGTGGAGCTCTCCCGGTGTTCACGCTCGTGAGCCAGGATCGCGGTCAGCGCCGTCTGCGGATAGGACCAGGTATGGGCCTCGATATGCGCGATCTGGCGCAGCCTGGAATTGCGCCCGTCGGCCGCCACGACGAGATCGGCTTCGATGTCGGTTCCGTCCGTTAGCGTAAGCACCGCCTGGTCGGCCTCGGCGCGGAAGTCGGTCGCATGCTGGGACAGGACCGTCAGGTGCCCGTAGCCCCTGGCGACCTCGGCAAGCTTCTCCACGAGAGTGGCATTTTCGATGTTCCAGCCGAAGGCGTCGAGGTCGATCTCGCGGCATGAGAAGGAGACCGGCGGCGGACGGAAAAGGCTGCCGGTGTCATCGATGATCCGCATGGTCTCGAGCGGCGCCGCGTCCGGGCGAAGGGCGGGCCACACCCCGAGAGCTTCCAGGAAACGGACCGAACCGTTCAGAAGGGCGACAGTACGCCCGTCGCGGCGGACATCGAGGCTGCCGATCAGAACCGTCTCGAAGCCGTCCCGGGCAAAGGCGAGGGCTGCGCTCAGGCCAGCCGCTCCGGCGCCGACGATCGCAATATTATATCTATTCCCAGTCACGAACTTTCCCCGTCATCTCGTTGTGGACGGCTTGCCGACTCACAATAATCCATGGATTCGCCATTGCCGACCTGTGCGGCGGGTCCCTATGATCGTTATCCATGGTTCTTGTCGAACCGGCTTCCTCTTTTTCAGTCAGAGTCGCTTGCGTGAAGGCAGACGTATCAACATCTGGGCCGCCCCTCGTCGAGCTAAAAGGGATCAGCAAGCGCTATGGCGATCTCCTCGCCAATGACGGCATCGATCTTTCCATCGAGCCGGGGGAAATCCACGCGCTCCTGGGCGAGAACGGGGCAGGGAAATCGACCCTGGTGAAGATCCTTTACGGGGTGATCGAGCCGAGTGCTGGCGAGATCCGCTGGGAGGGCAGGCCCGTGACCATCGGCTCCCCCGTCGAGGCCCGGGTCCTGGGCCTCGGCATGGTGTTCCAGCACTTCTCCCTCTTCGACGAGATGACGGTGGCCGAGAACATCGCGGTGGCGCTCTCGGAGGATTGGAGCCTCGCGACGGTTCGCAGCCGCCTGAGCGAGATCAGCCGGACCTATGGGCTGGCGCTGGACGCCGACCGTGCCGTGTGGACGCTCTCGGCGGGTGAGCGCCAGCGCATCGAGATTGTCCGATGCCTGCTCCAGAACCCGCGCCTGCTGATCCTGGATGAGCCGACGTCGGTTCTGACGCCGCAGGAGGCGGAGCACCTGTTCGGTACGCTCGACAAGCTCTCCGCCGAGGGATGCTCGATCCTCTACATCTCCCACAAGCTGGAAGAGGTCCGTCGTCTCTGCCGGCGCGCCACGATCCTGCGGGCCGGGCGCGTGGTGGCGACCATCGATCCTCGGGCGAAGACGGCACGCGAAATCGCGGCCCTCATGGTCGGCAACGAGGTTGGCGAGATCCGCTCCGACGCGCCGCACGTTCCGCAGGGCGAGGTTCTGCGGATCAGCCACCTCAACATGCCGCCCGCCGGTCTTCATGGCATTCCCCTCAAGGACATCAACCTCGTGGCAAGGGCGGGTGAAGTCGTCGGCATCGCCGGCGTCGCAGGCAACGGGCAGAGCGAATTGTTCGCGGCCCTCTCCGGTGAGCGCCTGGCCGATCGTGCCGATGCCATCACCATTGCGGGACGAGCCTGCGGGTCGATCGGGATCGATGGCCGGCGGCGGCTCTCGGCGGCATTCGTGCCGGAGGAGCGCCTCGGGCACGCGGCGGCTCCCTCTCATCGCCTCAGCGAGAACACGCTGATCTCCCATGCTGCAACGGAAGTCAGCCGCTCTGGCTTCATCCTTCTGAGCGCCGCCAAGCGGCTGGCCCGCACGATCATCAAGAGCTTCGATGTCCGCACGCCTGAGGGCGATCCGCAGGCCCGCAAGCTCTCCGGCGGCAATCTGCAGAAATTCGTGATCGGACGCGAGATTATCCGCAAGCCGAAGCTCCTGATCGTCGATCAGCCGACCTGGGGCGTGGATGCGGGCGCAGCGCGCCTCATCCGGCAGGCCCTCGTCGATCTCGCGCGCGAGGGAAGTGCCGTTGTCGTCGTGAGTCAGGATCTTGACGAATTGTTTGAAGTCGCCGACCAGATGACCGTCATCCACCAGGGGCATTTGAGCCCGCTCAAACCCATCGGCGAATGGACCAAGGAGGCCGTGGGCCTGGAAATGCTCGGCGTGGCTCAAGCTCCAGGGGGCGCCCATGCGGTTTGAGCTTTCGCCCCGCACCACCGTGTCGCCCGTTGCGCGGGCTCTTGCGCCGGTCGCCGCCTTCGCAACGGCCTTTCTGATCGCGGGCTTCGTCATCTGGCTCATGGGGCGCTCGCCGATTGCCGCCTTTGACGTCTACGTGCTCCAACCTCTCAGCGATCCATGGTCGCTTCAGGAACTGCTCGTCAAAGCGACGCCGCTTGCCCTCATTGCCATCGGCCTGTCCTATTGCTTTCGCGCCAGTCTCTGGAACATCGGGGCCGAGGGCCAGTACGTCATGGGCGCGATCCTCGGCGGATGGCTTGCCCTGAAGACCCATGGGACAGATGCCGGATTCTGGGTGCTGCCGCTCATGCTGCTGCTCGGCGTGATCGGCGGAGCGCTTTACGGCCTCATCCCCGCTGTCCTGAAGACCCGTTTCGGGGTCAACGAGATCCTCACCAGCCTCATGCTGGTCTACGTGGCGCAGCTCACCCTCGACTACCTGGCGCGCGGCCCCTGGCGGGATCCGAAGGGCTTCAATTTTCCGCAATCGGTCACCTTCGACCCGGCCGCAACCCTGCCACCGATCATGGAAGGAAGCCGGGTCAATTATGGCACCGTCTTTGCCGTGATCGCGGTCATCGTGACGGCGATCGTGCTCGGCAGGACGCTATTCGGCTATCGCCTCAAGCTCACGGGCGACGCCCCGCGGGCCGCCCGCTTTGCCGGCTTCAGCTCCAAGGCCACGACGATGGCGGTGTTCGCCATTTCCGGCGGTCTCGCGGGACTGGCCGGCATCGTGGAGGTGTCCGGTCAGATCGGACAGCTTCAGCCCTCGATCTCGCCGGGCTACGGCTTCACCGCCATCACGGTTGCGTTCCTGGGCCGGCTCAATCCCCTTGGCATTCTGATCGCGGCGCTCGTGCTGGCGCTCACCTTCATCGGGGGCGAGAGCGCGCAGATTCTCCTGAAACTTCCGCTCGACCTGACTCAGGCCTTCCAGGGCATCCTCCTGCTCTGCGTCCTCGCGGCCGACGCGCTGGTGAGCTACCGCATTCGTCTCGTGACACGGGGAGGGGGCAAGTGACCACTTTCGAAGCCATCCTTCTCACCATCGTTACGGCGTCCACACCGCTGCTCATCGCCGCCCTGGGGGAACTCGTGACGGAACGTTCCGGCGTTCTGAACCTCGGCGTCGAGGGCATGATGATCATGGGCGCGGCATGTTCCTTCGCCGCCGCAGTCACTTTCGATTCAACCATCATCGGTGTCCTGGCCGGGATAGTGGCCGGTGCCGGCATGGCTGCTCTCTTTGCCCTGGCCGTGCTGGGCTTCGCGGCAAACCAGGTCGGATCGGGCCTTGCCCTGACGATCTTCGGGACCGGCCTGTCCGGCCTCATCGGCGCGCCTTTCGTCGGCGCAAGGCGGGACGCCATCCCGCCTGTGGACATCCCGGTCCTGAGCGATATCCCCATCGTCGGCCGCCTCTTTTTTGAGCAGGATCTTTTCGTCTACGGCTCCATCGGCCTGACAGTTCTCGTCGCACTCTATCTCACCCGCACGCGCTCGGGCCTGACCCTTCGCTCGATTGGCGAAAACCATGGTTCGGCTCATGCCCTGGGCCTTCCGGTGCTGAAGGTCCGCTTTCTCGCAATCCTCTTTGGCGGCGCCTGCGCAGGCCTCGCCGGTGCCTATCTGTCCCTGGTCTACACGCGCTTCTGGGCCCCTGGCATGACGTCCGGACGGGGCTGGATCGCGCTGGCTCTGGTGGTCTTCGCAGCCTGGCGTCCCGCATGGGTTCTGGTCGGCGCCTACATCTTTGGCGCCGCCACGGTGCTGCAGCTTCACGCGCAGGCGGCGCAGTTCGGCGTCCCGGCTCAGGCCCTGTCCGCCATTCCTTACCTGGCGACCATCCTTGCTCTGCTGCTCCTGTCCCTGCGGCGGGGGCGGGCCATCGGAGCTCCAGGGTCGCTCGGCATGCCTTTCGTGCCTGACCGGTGAGCAAAGTGGTGTTATTCTAGGCACAGGAATAGTTGCCAGACGGCTTTGGAACTGCCACGGATGGCTGAAACCTAACTCGAGGGAGCGAGCATGTTTTCAAGGAAGATCATCGGAGCGATGGCGGGCGCAGCGGCCCTGGCCCTGTTCGCAGGGAGTGCCGGCGCTCAGGAAAAGCTGAAGGTCGGCTTCGTCTATGTGGGCCCCGTTGGCGATTTCGGCTACAGCTACCAGCACGACCAGGGTCGCCAGGAAATGGAAAAGGCCCTCGGCGACAAGGTCGAAACGACCTATGTCGAGAACGTGCCAGAGGCCGATTCGGAGCGCGCGATCGAGCAGCTCGCCCGCACGGGCCACAAGCTGATCTTCACGACTTCCTTCGGCTTCATGGAGCCGACTGTGAAGGTCGCCAAGAAGTATCCGAACATCAAGTTCGAGCACGCCACCGGCTACAAGCGCGCCCCGAACCTGGCGACCTATGCCGCCAAGTTCCACGAGGGCCGCTACATCGTTGGCCAGATCGCGGGCAAGATGACGAAGTCCGGCGTCATCGGCTATGTCGGCGCCTTCCCGATCCCGGAAGTGATCTCCGGCATCAACTCCTACTTCCTCGGTGCGCAGTCGGTGAATCCGGACGTGAAGCTGAAGGTCGTGTGGGTGAATTCCTGGTTCGATCCTGCCAAGGAAGGCGATGCCGCCAAGGCCCTGCTCGACCAGGGCGTGGACGTGATCACGCAGCACACCGACAGCCCGGCTCCGCTGCAGGCGGCCGAGGCGCGCGGCAAATACGGCTTCGGCCAGGCGTCCGACATGGAACGCTTCGCCCCGAAGGCCCAGCTGACCGCGATCGTCGACCACTGGGGCGACTACTACATCCAGCGCACCAAGGCCGTTCTGGACGGCACCTGGAAGTCCGAGGACACCTGGGGTGGCCTCGCGGCGAACATGGTGCAAATGTCGCCCTACAAGAACATGCCCGACGACGTGAAGAAGATGGCCGAGGAGACCGAGGCCGCGATCAAGTCCGGCAAGCTCAACCCGTTCAAGTGCCCGGTCTATGACCAGGGCGGCAAGGAGGTCGAGTGCAAGGGCAACGGCGCGCTGTCCGATGAGCAGATCCTCGGCATGAACTTCTATGTGAAGGGCATCGAGGACAAGATCCCGCAATAAGCGGCAATCCACGTCCCATCATCAAGGCAGTCGGGCAACCGGCTGCCTTTTTCATTCCAGCGTTTATATAGCGAGGAGCAAGGGAGGCTGCGAATGGCTGAGAAGACGCCGATCGAACCGAATGCTAGCGACGTTCTGATCGTCGTGGACGTGCAGTACGACTTTCTCCCAGGGGGCGCACTGGCGGTGCCCGATGGCGATGCGGTGATCGCTCCCATCAACCGGCTCGCCAAGATCTTCCGTCATGTGGTGCTCACCCAGGACTGGCACCCGCAGGGCCATGCCTCATTCGCGTCGAGCCATGCCAGCAAGCAGCCCTTCGAGACGACCGAGCTGCATTACGGAACCCAGGTGCTCTGGCCCGACCATTGCATTCAGGGAACGCAGGGAGCGGAGATTTCCCGCGAGCTCGACATTCCGCATGCGGCGCTCATCATCCGCAAGGGCCACAACAGACGGATCGACAGCTACTCGGGTTTCATGGAAGCCGACCGCAAGACCCCGACGGGCCTTGCGGGATATCTCCGGGAACGTGGGTTCAAGAGGATTTTCTGCGCAGGTCTGGCGACCGATTTCTGCGTCGCCTGGACGGCCCTCGATGCGGCGGCTGCCGGCTTCGAGACCTGCCTCATCGAGGATGCCTCTCGGCCCATCGACACCAACGGATCGTTGGAGAGGGCCAAGCGTGATTTGAGCGCTGCCGGCGTTCGTACGATCGACAGCGCTCTTATTCTTGGAAAACAGTGAGGTTTTAGACCGCGGTTCCGTGCAGATCGTACTCGTCCGAAGCCTCGATCTTCACATTCACGATTTCGCCCGGCTTCAGCGGGGTTTTCGATGCCACGTAGACCACGCCGTCGATTTCGGGCGCATCGTACTTCGTGCGGCCCGTCGCGACCGTCGCGCCGACCTCATCGATGATGACCGGCAGCGTCTTGCCGACACGGCCCCTGAGCAGCTTCGTGCTGACCTTCTGCTGGGTCTGCATGAAACGGTGCCAACGCTCTTCCTTCACTTCCGGCGGAACGGCGTCGGCAAGATCGTTGGCGGGCGCGCCCTGCACCGGCTCGTACTGGAAGCAGCCGGCCCGGTCGATCTTCGCCTCCTTCAGCCACTGCATCAGGATGTCGACATCCTCTTCCGTCTCGCCGGGGAAGCCGACGATGAAGGTGGAACGGATCGCAAGATCCGGGCAGATCTCGCGCCATTTGCGGATGCGCTCCAGGGTCTTCTCCTGGTTGCCCGGGCGGCGCATGGCCTTGAGCACCGCGGGCGAGGCGTGCTGGAAGGGGATATCGAGATAGGGGAGGATCTTGCCCTCCGCCATGAGCGGGATCACCTCGTCCACGTGCGGATACGGATAGACGTAGTGCATGCGCACCCACATGCCGAGGTCGCCGAGCTCCTTGGCGAGCTCGAAGAAGCGGGTCCGGACCTCGCGGTCCTTCCATCGGCTGGGCTGATACTTGATGTCGAGACCGTAGGCGCTGGTGTCCTGGGAGATCACCAGAAGCTCCTTGACCCCGGCCTTGGCGAGTTTCTCGGCCTCGCGGAGCACATCGCCGATGGGACGGCTGACCAGATCACCGCGCAGCTTCGGGATGATGCAGAAGGTGCAGCGGTTGTTGCAGCCCTCGGATATCTTCAGATAGGCGAAGTGGCGGGGCGTGAGCTTCACGCCCTGGGGCGGCACGAGGTCGATGAACGGGTCGTGCGCGGGAGGAGCCGCCTGATGGACGGCGGAGACCACCGATTCATAGGCCTGGGGGCCCGTGATCGCGAGCACGTTCGGGAACTTGTCCCGGATCTGCTCGGGCTCGGCACCCATGCAGCCGGTCACGATCACCTTGCCGTTTTCAGCCATGGCATCGCCGATGGCCTCCAGCGACTCGGCCTTGGCGCTGTCGAGAAAGCCGCAGGTATTGACGATGACCACGTCGGCTCCGTCATGCTCCTTGGTCAGCTGATAACCCTGGGCACGAAGCTGCGTGATGATGCGTTCGGAATCGACCAGGGCCTTCGGGCAGCCCAGGGACACGAACGAGACTTTGGGTGCGGGAGCGTTCATCCGCGAAAATCCACTTTAGAGACCATACGGACATCGGGAGGCGCCCACATGGGACGGCTATGGTGCGAAATCAGGGCGGGGAGCCTGGGATCGGGACCCTGCGCAAGGCAAAAGGCGCGCTGCGAGCCCGGTGACTTCGCAGCCCTGAGGACTGCCTTCTCACGTCGATGTCACGCTTCGCGCAGGGGTCTCCGGGCAGGAAACACGCGTCTGAAGCGCCGGAATGCCTTACAACAGGGCACCCATGAATACAACACCGGGCTGCTCCTGCAGTCCGGAGAAATTGTCATTAAGTCCTTGAACGGCCTAGGTTGTCGTAGCGCCTCAATGGGCCATGAGAATGGGGTATTCTGACTGGGCCAAAGTGTCTCGGGTCGCTCCACCCAGCATCCATTCCCGGGCGCGGGAATGGCCATAGCCTCCCATGACGATCAGGTCGGCGGACGTCCGGCGGGCATGGTCCTGGATGACCTCGCCGATCGGCCGTCCCTCGCTCTGCGCGATGCTCACTTCGACGGGAGCACCGTAACGGCTGATGTGCTTGGCGATGTCGGCGGTCGGCTCGCTCTGTGCGCCGTCCGTCTGCGGCTCGGGATCGACCGCGAGAATCGTGACCTTGGTGGCTTTCTGCAGGAAGGGAGCCGCTTCGGCGACGGCGCGGGCTGCCTCGCGCGTGTTGCGCCAGCAAACCAGCACACGACGGATGGCATCGGATGGGCGATGGCCAGGGGGAACTACCAGAACGCCTCTGCCTCCTTCGAAGAGGACCGATTCGAAGAGGACATTCCAGCGGGTCGAGCCATCAGCGTCGTAGGGGCGGCTCACGACGAACAGGTCGGACCAGCGTGCCTCCGAAGCGATCTGTCGGGCGATCTGACCCAGGGTGCCTTCGACCCGTCGGATCTCGTTCGAGACGCACAAACGCGCCATGCGCTCTGCCAGCCGTTTCTGAAGGCCGTCACCGGTCGCTCGAGCTTCATCCGTCAATGAAACGAGGACCCCGGCGGCAGCGGCTCCCGCATCCATGGGAGCGATCATCGGCATGTCGGGAAGGAGATTGGTGAAGAGCCCGGTCACATGGGCCTGGAAAACCGACGCGACGGCCTCCGCATGCTGCAGGCGTTCCTCGTCGCTGGAGGTGCCGTCGAGATGAACGAGGAGGTCCTTGATCATGGGTTCTCTCCAAGAGATTGTTCCAAACGGCGCGAGCCCTGGGGCCCGCTCCGAAGTGCAGGACCGTCAAGCCGAGACGCCGCGATAACGATACGAATGGCTGCGGCCGAAGACATTGATGCCAATCAAGAGCACTCCGATAGGGGTTCCGAGACGGCACTGCGGGAGAATAGGGCTCGTCAACCAGAAGGGCAGGGCAGCTTCCCGTATTCCCGATGCGGCATGCGCCGGGATCGGACCTCCTCTGTCGTGAGGTCATTGTCGAGACGATCGCGTTTCAGGAGCTCGTGGAGATCGCTCCGAGAAGGAGATGAACATGGCCTTCCCCCCAGGTCGGCAGAAGAAGGCGCGCACCGTCTGGAGATTGTAGACGAGCATATGTCGGCGCACGCTGGTTGACGGTCATCCGGCACTGCTCGGTGAAATTCTCGAACATTCCAGTTTGGGCAAGTTCGTCGCTGAATTCGCCGGCCAGAGGAGAACCGTAGAGCCGGACGACGGCATCGCCTGCGGTTTCGAACCGAAAACGCTGCGGATCGTCGAAGACCGTCAGGAGCATGAGCTGCGAGGAGAGATCCGGCAGCTTCGAGAGGTCCAGATCGTCAGAGAAAGGCATGGGGTTCTCACTACGGAGAAGACCTTTCCAGTATTCCAGAACCCGACCGAGTTCGGGTTCGAGCGCGTCGGGCAGAGACGTGGAGGGATTTGCTGATGCCATGTCCTGTCTCACAATTTGTGTTCCTGAGACTTGATCATAGGTCGCTTGTTCTGAAACTCTAACCCTGGAGTGAGGTTTCCCGTCTCCTGGAGGAGGGATTAGCCTCCTTATCGGGCAGACGCGGCGGCTCGAGCAGACACGGGAGGCATCGACGTGCCGGATATCGTAACGCTGACCATGAACCCGGCGCTCGACGTCTCGACGAGTGCGCAAGCCGTGGTGCCTACGGACAAGGTTCGGTGCAGCGAGGTCCACCACGATCCCGGCGGGGGTGGGATCAATGTGGCCCGGGTCGTCCATACCTTGGGCGGACAGACCATGGCCCTCTATCCGGGCGGCGGCCCAACCGGATTGATGCTGGAAGGCCTCCTCGACCGGATCGGCATCCCTGATCGCCGCATTCCTATCCAAGGCGTCACCCGGGAGAGCTTTACGGTCGACGAGCGAAAGAGCGGGCTGCAGTACCGTTTCGTGCTTCCGGGACCCGTCATAGGCCCGCACGAGAAACAGGCCTGCCTCGACGAACTGGCGCGAGCAGCCGAAGGTGCGCGCATCCTCGTTCTCAGCGGGAGTTTCCCTCCGGGGATCTCGCCGGATTTCGTGCAGGAAGTTGCCGATCTTGCAAAGCGGATGGGATGCCGTTTCGTCCTCGATACGTCGGGAGAGGCCCTTCGCCACATGAGATCCGGGGCCTACCTGCTCAAGCCCAGCATTCGCGAACTCAGGGAATGGTTAGGGCGCGAGCTTCGTACCGAGGACGAGCAGGTCGAGGCGGCAAGGCGGCTGATCGAAGAACAGGTCTGCGAGGTGATGGTCGTCTCTCTCGGCGCCGATGGGGCTCTGCTGGTCACGGCCGAGGGCTACGAGACGCTCGCGTCCATCGACGTACCAGTCTGCAGCGCAGTAGGAGCAGGGGACAGCATGGTGGCGGCCATCTGTTTCGGCCTCGTTCAGGGGCTCGATCTGCGCCATGCGGTGCGTCTCGGCGTGGCGGCGGGAGCCGCCACCCTGATGACGCCGGGAACGGGCCTCTGCCGCCGGGAAGATGTCGAACGCCTCTATGCCGAGCGGATCGCGCAGGAGGATCTCCAGCCGCTCAATCGGTTTCGAAGTCATTGAACGGCATAGTCGATCCGGCATGCCGTTAAGCCTCGGAGAACGCCGTGTCTGCCACCGAAAGATATCTCCCTGGAACACGGATAGCGTACCTTTCCATGGAGATCGCCCTCCGAAGCGAGATGCATACCTATTCCGGGGGATTGGGTGTTCTCGCAGGGGACAGCGTTCGCTCCGCAGCCGATCTCGAACTTCCAATGGTGTTTGTTACCCTGGCGAGCCGGCAGGGATATCTCAGGCAGGAACTCGACCCTAAGGGGCATCAGATCGACCACGCCGATCCATGGGAGCCGGAGGATTGGGCAACGGCGCTCCCCGATGTGGTGGCCGCGACGATCGAAGGGCGCAATGTCTGGGTTCGCCCATGGTTGTACGAGTGGGTCTCGCCCCGCGGGAGCAAGATTCCCGTGATCCTGCTCGACACGCATATCGATCAGAACGACCTGCGCGATCGCGGCATCACCCACAGGCTCTATGGCGGCGACGAGGCTTATAGGCTCAAGCAGGAGATCGTGCTGGGAATTGGCGGCGAGCAGGTTCTCAGATCGCTCGGATTCGCGATCGACACCTATCACCTCAACGAGGGGCATGCCGCTCTTTTGCCGCTTGCCCTCCTGAAGCAGGCAGGACGCGGGTCTGGGGGAAAGTGGGACGTGGAGGCGGTGAGGAAGCGCTGCGTCTTCACCACGCATACCCCTGTCGAGGTCGGCCACGACCGCTTCAGTTACGACCTCGTCGAGCACATTCTCGGAGATTTCTTCGACCTCGAGGAGATCAGGGCATTGGCGGGCCAGGAGCACCTCAATATGACGCGTCTCGCCCTGAATCTCAGTTCCTATGTCAATGCGGTGTCGCTTCGCCATGCCGAGGTGACCAGGGCCATGTTCCCGGACTGTCGCATACACGCCATCACGAACGGCGTGCATCCCGGCCAGTGGACACATCCGTCTTTCGCCGGATTATTCCGTGGGTTTGCGTCTGATTGGGACCTGGAGCCGGAAAAACTGGCGGCCGTCATTGACCTCGAGGACGAGGATGTCTGGCGCGCTCACGTGGAGGCCAAGAAGGACCTGATCGCGATGGTAAACGCCACGACAGGAAAACGCCTGGATCCAGACCGTCCGATCATCGGCTATGCACGACGCATGACCGGTTACAAACGACCTGGCCTCTTCCTCAGTGACTGGAACAGGCTTACCGAGATCTGCACCCGCTATCCCTTCCAGGTCGTCATGTCCGGAAAGGCGCACCCGCGGGATGAGAGCGGAAAGCAGGTCATCCATGAGATCGCGCTGCAATCGCACCGTGCAGGGATTCCGATTGTCTTCGTGCCCAACTACACCATGGAACATGCCAAGCGGATCGTTGCAGGCAGCGACATCTGGTTGAACACGCCGCTGCCGCCATTCGAAGCATCGGGGACGAGCGGCATGAAGGCGGCGTTCAACGGCGTGCTGAACTTCAGTACGCTGGACGGCTGGTGGCTCGAAGGGTGTGAGGACGGGGTGACCGGATGGGCGATCGGACAGGGGGATGCCTCCGAGGACCATGCGCGCCTCCTCTACGACAGGCTGGAGAGCACGATCCTGCCGCTCTATTACGAGAGCAGGCCCGAATGGGTGCGTATGATGAAGCAGGCGATCGCCAGGATTGGGCCGGTCTTCAACACCCAGCGCATGATGCGCGCCTATGCCAGCGCCGCCTACTTGCCGCATTGAGCGGCCTTCGGTGTGCCTCCGGGAAGAAATGGAACCCTCGACGCTCCGACCGAGCAGAGCGTCAGATATGACGGGAAACGAAATGGATGCGGATCGCCATCATCCAGGGACATCCGAGCACAGGTGAACGGCATTTCTGCCATGCCCTGGCCGATGCCTATGCTTTAGGAGCCGCCCGCGGCGGTCATGACGTTCGCCGCATTGTCGTTGCCGAGATCGAGTTCCCGCTCCTTCGTTCCAAGAACGATTGGGAACATCAATCCGCGCCTGCGGCCATCGTCGCGGCCCAACAGGTTTTGGCCTGGGCCGAACACCTCGTGATCATCTATCCCCTATGGCTGGGAGGCATGCCGGCGCTCCTGAAAGCATTCTTCGAGCAGGTCTGCCGTCCCGCATTCGTGAGCGGCGGGGCAGGTTCAGGCGCAAGCTGGAGGACCATGCTTGCGGGCAGGTCCAGCCGGATCATCATCACCATGGGCATGCCGGGCTTCATTTTCAGCTGGTATTTCGGCGCCCACAGTCTGAGGAGTCTCAAGCGCAGTATCCTCGGAATGGTGGGCATCGGTCCGAACCGCCATACGCTCATCGGTTCAATCGAAAGCATGAGCGAGGCCAAGCGCAAGTCGTGGCTCGAAGCCGTCAGCGGTTTAGGGCAACGGGCGCGCTAGGACTACTCGTCAACGCCGCTCCTGGAGGAGCTCGATCTGAAGTTCTTGAATCTCGGCGAGGCGCTGCCACTGCCGGGAGAGCAGATGGTCGATCTTCTCGTGCAGGTGCCGGATTTCCAGCTCGGCCTTCAGGTTGACCTGATAATCGTTGAGAGAGCGCATCCGATCCTTCGCCTCCTGCCGCCTCTGGCTCATCATGATGATGGGGGCCTGCACGGCGGCGAGGCAGGAAAGAATGAGATTGAGCAGGATATACGGGTAGGGGTCAAAGGCGTCGTTCCCGACAAGGCCGTTGGCAGTGATCCATCCCGCAAGAACAAGCGCAAAGGCGATCAGAAACATCCAACTGCCGCCGAAAGCGGCCAGTTCGTCCGACAGGCGCTCTCCGAGGCTGCGGCGTTCGTCATAATCTTCCTCGACATTCTGCGTGATGGTGAGACCCTCCGCGAGGCTGCGCGTCACCTTCTGATCGAGTTTGGAGAGTTCGCCTCTTTCCTGCCGAAGAAGATCCTCAACGTAGAGGATACGATAATGATCGGCGGCTGCGCGGCTGATGCGGGAATCGGGCTTCAGGTCGGGCCTGTCCGTGAGGATGCGATCCACGAGGGCAGGGCTCAGATGGTCCAGGAGGACGAAGTCCCTTTTTGGATAGGATTTCCCGGTGACGGGGCAGACGCTGCTGGCTGACGAAGGGGTCTGGGATATCATGAACGATCACTCCCTGAAATCAGCGGATGACTTGGCATAGGTCAAACCTAGCTGCACAAAAGGGCGATTAGATAGCTTTTCGGCTCCCCGGAGTCGCTTCTTCGACAACAGGTGCTTCGTGTCCCTTCTCATTCACTTCCATGGCGCGGCTCATGCGGTTACAGGTTCCTGCTTCCTCCTCGAAACGGGCAGGACCCGTGTACTGGTGGATTGCGGCCTGTTCCAGGGCGCGAAATCGGAAAAGGAGCTGAACTACCGGCCCTTTCCGTTCAAGGCATCCGGCCTCGACGCCATGTGCCTGACCCATGCTCACATCGACCACAGCGGTCTCATCCCCAAGCTCGTGAAGGCGGGCTTCAAGGGTCCCATCTTCGCCACGCCCGCGACGGCGGACCTTGCCGGCATCATGCTGCCGGATTCCGGGCATATCCAGGAACTCGAGGTCGATCAGCTCAACCGGCGCAACAGCCGAAGGGGCCGGCCGACCGTAGCGCCGATCTACACGGCAGAGGACGCCGTCACTTCTCTCGATCAGTTCCGCCCGGTGCCTTACGGGCGGTGGCAGGATATCGCTCCCGGGTTCAGGGCGCGCTATTGGAACGCGGGCCATCTCCTCGGGTCTACCTCGATCGAGATGGAGGTCGAGGGAGCGGAATCTGAAAAGCCGCTGCGCCTGTTGTTTTCGGGCGATGTGGGGCCGGATTTCAAGCTCCTGCAACCGGATCCGGCAGCACCTCAGGATCTCGACTACGTGATCATGGAGGCGACCTATGGCGACACCGACAGGGCGGGCACGACCATCGAGCGTCGCCGCCGGATGCTGCGCGACGAGGTACGGGCCGCCATGCGCCCGAGCGGCGTGCTGCTGATCCCCTCGTTCGCGGTCGAGCGGACGCAGGAGCTGCTCGTGGATCTCCTCGAGCTGATGCAATCCGGGGAAATCCCGGAAATTCCCGTCTTCATCGACTCGCCCCTCGCCACAAAGGCGAGTGCCCTCTTCAAACGGCATGCACGGGAGCTGCGTAACGGCCAGGATCTCGTCGAGGCGCTGGAATCCCGCTGGGTCCGGTTCACGCAAAGCGTGGAAGAGAGCAAGGCCATCGATCGCATTCACAGTTTCCATATCGTGATCGCCGCAAGCGGAATGTGCGAGGCCGGCCGGATTCGCCATCATCTAAAGGCCTGGCTCTGGAAGGAGGAGGCAACGGTTCTCTTCGTCGGCTTCCAGGCGCAAGGCACCCTCGGCCGGATCCTGCAGGACGGCGCAAGCCAAGTGCGGATCCACGGTGACGACATCAAGGTCAGAGCCCGCATGAGAAGTCTCGATCTCTATTCGGGGCACGCCGACGGGCCTGAACTGACGACCTGGCTTACTGAGCGCCTGCCCATCCGGCGCGGCGTGTTCCTGGTCCATGGCGAGGAAGCGCCTCTCAAGGCACTCCAGGCGTCCTTGGCTGATGTGGTTCCAGGGGGCAGCATCGTCATCCCCGAACTCGACGACATCTATGACCTGTCCGGGGAGAAGGCCGTTCAGGTCGACGATCACGAGCGCCGGCTGGAGCCCGCGGCGGTGGGACACCAGGATTGGAGCAACGAGTATTCGAGGCTGATCCTCGACATCAACGAGGCTCTGGAGAAGGCCGCCGACAAGAGATCCAAGGCTGTGATCCTCCGACGCCTGCGCCGGGTTCTCATGGAGGAGGCCGATGGAGCTTGACGAAGATCAAGGTGCCGCCGGTCCGGACCCCTAGGATGGATCGCGGACCTTTCGCCCGGATCCTGGAGGCAGACATGCTCTATCAAATCACGCTTCATCTTGCCCGGTGCAAGGAATACCCGGAAGGCAGCGCGAAATTCGGCTACGAGATCACGGCTCCTCTGGATTCCAACGGCATGCTGGATGCGGCGGAATGGCGTGACAAGAGAGCTCAGTGCCGCGTCCGGCGCTTCTGGGACAAGGAGTTCGACCGTCACGGCTTCCTGATCCACCGGCCCGGAGGCTCCGGCGGGGCAACTTGGGCCATCGACTACGATCCTGAGCGTGCAATCGATGACGAGGCAGGCTATCGTCTCAACAAGCATCGAATTGCGGTCGGGGAGTATGTTTCCATCCAGGACGAGGATGAGGAACTCCGCACATTCCAGGTTGTCGATGTCCGGCCCGCTCGAGCAGCCGAGATGGTGTGAGAGGAGCTTTGACCATGTGGCGCCCGTATCTTGCTGTCGCGGCCCTTGTTCTGGGTTCCCAGCCGCTTCTGGCTCAGGAAGGCCGCATCCAGCGCGGGCGCACATTTGTCGAGACCAATTGCGCCATGTGCCATGCGGTTGGACGCGTCGGCGAGAGTCCCTTGAGCGAGGCGCCCGCCTTCCGAACACTCGCGAGGCGCTATCCTCTGGAAGATCTCGCCGAAGCCTTCGCAGAGGGCATCATCACCGGCCATCCATCCATGCCGGAGTTTCAGCTCGACGCGGCACAGATCAACGATGTCCTCGCCTATTTGGAGTCGATCCAGGAATAGGCGCCACGCCGCCGGCAGCCATTTGCATCCCGCGCCTTGGGCGCAGAAATCACGGGTGAAGCGTGTGTTCGATCTTCTGCTCCAGCATGGCGAGTTCTGTGCTGATCTGAGCGTAGCGCTCGCGGTGGCGGTTCCGCAGCTCCATGACTGCTGAAAGGCGTGCCGGCTCCGAGCAGGGGCTGCTGTTGAGCGTCTCCAGGTCCTTCTCCAAAGAGCAATCGAGATCGGCAAGCTCGGCCAGGAGATCCTGGATACGGGCCAGAAGCTCCGGCGAATAGATCCGGATGCGACCATCTTCGAATGAAGCGTGGCGGTCGATTTGGGCAATCATGGGAGCCTCCATCCTTGCGTGGGTTCCCAGCCACAGGGTTCTGCCACATCCGAGCAGAGCATTTTGGAGAAGGTTGGGCACCTCGGCGGAACAGAGGCAGGATCGGGCCGCCGACGCCCTCCGGCATTGACACGGATCAAGAAACCGCTTCGGCTTGTGCGATAATCCTGCGTGCCTGAGTACGGGAGAGTGCCATGCTCGGTTGGATCGTGCGGGTCTTCATGATTGTGGCAGGTGTTTTGACGGGCCTGTTCCTGACCCGGGATGCCCCGTTGTTCGGGGTCGTACAGACGATGGTGCTGCTGCTTCTGCTGGCCCTGATCGTCGCCGCGCTGGCCTTCTGGCCCGAGCGCTGGCGGCTCTGGCGCGGCCGCC